>Ga0067045_1028327_pt1 | contig 36150 bp, 33 predicted proteins | sample TerdegcTABiofilm_FD_59184 | JGI IMG/M metagenome (GOLD analysis project Ga0067045, IMG submission 59184) | Combined Assembly of (Gp0054472, Gp0054536) Wastewater bioreactor microbial communities from Singapore -Terephthalate degrading...
AATCGGACATGGTCCGATTCGCGACGATACCCCCAGGGGGTATAGTACCGCCGCCGGGGACGAGGGGTCAAGGACGATTTCCGCAGGTGGGACAGTCCCCGTCCCGGGCTGGACGCGGGCGCGTCCGGGCCGGTAGGATGCGTCCGTGAAGAACGCGGAAACCACGGTGGCCAAGCTCTCCGAGGTGGCCCTGCGCCGCTGGTCCATGATCGCCCCGGGGGACCGGATCCTGATCGGGGCCTCGGGGGGCAAGGACTCCACGACCCTGGCCTACGACCTGGCGGTCAAGCGCCGCTGGTGGCCGGAAAACTTCGAGTTCCTGGCCCTCCACGTGGAGACCGACGTCGGGGAACCCCAGGACCGGACCCCTCTGGAAGCCCGATTCCGGGACTGGGGCGTGCCCTTCGCCTCGATCCGGGTGCCGGTGATCGGCCGCCTGAAACCCGGTGAGCGCATGAACTGCTACTGGTGCTCCACCCAGCGCCGCACGGAGCTCATCCGCTACGCCCTGGCGGAGGGCTTCAACAAGATCGCCCTGGGCCACCACCTGGACGACATCGTGGAGACCCTGCTCATGAACATGCTCCACAAGGGGGAGATCTCCACCATGCCCCCCGTGGTCCGGTACGAAAAGTACCCCCTTGCGGTGATCCGGCCCTTGGCGCTCTGCGAGGAGCGGCAGATCGAGTACTTCGCCCGGGAGAAGGGCTTCGCGAGCGTCACCTGCACCTGCGGGTTCGACGGGGCCTCCCGTCGCAAGGAGGTGCGGGCCAAGATCGAGGCCCTGACCGGGGGCTCCTCGGAGCTGAAGCGCAACATCTTCCGGTCGATGTCCAAGGTGAACCGGGAGTACCTGGCGTAGCCCCGGGTGGTACGAAGATTGTGATGGTGATTCGATCGGATCACCAAGGGGCCGCTCGGGCTCCCGCTCGAGGATCAACCTCTCGGTTGCGCCGCCGGTCCGGCCGTTCTGTCCGGAAACGCGAAGGCCAGGAAGGCGTCCGAGTCCAGGGGCTTGCTGACCAGATAGCCCTGGATCTCGTCGCAGCCCCTCATGCGCAGGGCTTCCAGCTGTTCCGAGGTTTCCACCCCCTCCGCCACGGAGATCATCTCGAAGGACCGAGCCAGGGCTATGACGGCGGTGGCGATCGGGGCCCCCTCGTAGCGGTCCGTGATGGGGTCGATGAAGGCTTTGTCGATCTTGAGGACGTCCACGGGAAGCTGATCCAGGTAGCGCAGGGACGAGAACCCGATGCCGAAGTCGTCCACCGCGAACCGGACCCCCATATCCCGTATCTCGTTCATGACGGTCACGGTCTGCTCCATGTCATCCATCAGCAGGGTCTCGGTGATTTCCAGCTTTAGGCGCTCCGGTGCAAGGCCCGAAGCGTCCAGGGCCTCCCGGGTTATCCGCGCCAGGGTACCCGCCTGGAACTGGCGGGGGGAAACGTTCACGGAGATCGTCAAGGGTTTGCCCAGGTCGTTCCAGCGCTTGGCGTCCCGGCAGGCCGCTTTGAGGGCCCATTCCCCTATGGGGACGACGAGGCCCGAGGATTCCGCGATGTCCATGAAGTCCCCGGGGCCCACGGGACCGGTCCCTTCGGGCTTCCAGCGGATCAGGGCTTCCGCCCCCATGAGTCCGGCGCCGGTTCCGGGAACGACCCCCCCCGTGGCGGCCTGGGGCTGGTAGTTCAGGAAGAACTCCCCCCGGTCCAGGGCCCTGCGGAGACGGGACTCCAGCTCCAGCTGCCTGCGGCTGGTGTGGCCGACCTTCCCGGAGGCGAAGCGGTACCGGCCCCGGCCCGCCTCCTTGGCCTCGTACATGGCCGCTTCGGCCTTCTTTTCCAGGGCCCCCGCGTCGGTTCCGTCGAAGGGGAAGACGGCTATTCCCGCGGTCGCCCCGGTGAACACTTCCGAAGGTCCCAGGGGAAAGCCCGCGGACAGGGCCGCCAGGTACCCGGCGGCGGCCACGCCCGCGTCCTCGCTGCGCCGGATGGAGTCCAGGATCACCGCGAACTCGTCGCCCCCCAGGCGGCAGACCGTGCCCGTCTCGTCAACGCGTTCGACCAGCCGTCGGGCGGCTTCCCGGAGCAGCTCGTCCCCCGCCTGGTATCCCAGGCTCTCGTTGATGTGCTTGAACCGGTCCAGGTCCACGAAGATCAAGGCCGCCCGGGTCGCCTTCTTTCGGGCCCGATCCAGGGTCTGGGCAAGGCGGTCCCGGAAGAGGGAGCGGTTGGGCAGGCCGGTGAGGGGATCGAAGAGGACCGCGTTTCGCAGGCGTTCCTCGGTGTCCTTAAGGGGGCTGAGATCCGAAAAGATCCCGATATACCCGGAGGCTTCGCCCGCCTCGTCCGGGACGGCCTGGATTCTGACCCGGCAGGGGTAGATCTCCCCGTTCTTGCGGCGGTTCCAAATTTCCCCGGTCCAAGCCCCCCCGGACCGGACCTCTCCCCAGAGTTCCCGGAAGAACCCCTCGTCGTGTCGACCGGAATTCAGGATGCGGACGTTCCGCCCCTCGACCTCGTCGAGGACGTATCCCGTCATGGCGAGGAAGGAGGGGTTGGCCTCCAGGATGGTCCCCTCCAGGTCGGTGATGATCACTCCGTCGTTGGCCGCCTCCAGGATGAGGCGGCACAGGCCCTGTTCGTTGCCCCGGGTCACGTCATTTTTCCGTCAGGTTGAATACCCCGTCCCAGTCCTTGGCCGGGGGTTTCTTCCGGAATCCGTCCAGGCGCGCCAGGTAGGACTGGGACGGCCCGTCCTCGGGATCGTGGGAAAGCACCTTGAGGAAGAGCTTGCCCGCCTCGGTCCAGTCCTTGGCCTCGAAGACTTCCAAGGCCTGGTGGAAAAGCTCCACGGTGGTCTTGAGCTTTTCCGGGGCGTCGGAGGAGAAGTCCAGGACCTCGTAGAGACGGACGGGCTCGAAGATCCCGACCACCCGGACCCGGGCCATTTTTCGAACCAGGAATTCGGGGCCCGCCTCCTTGACCGTGGCGTCGGTGGTTAAAATCCAGGAGTTGAACTGCTTGTTCACCCCCTCCAGCCGGGCGGCCAGGTTCACGGTGTTGCCCATCATGGTGTAGTTCATCTTCTTCTCGGTGCCCATGTTGCCCACCACCATGTCCCCGGTGTTGACGCCGATGCGGGTGAGCAGGGGGGACGGGGTGAGGCCTTCGGCGAGGACCGCCTCGTTGAGGGTCCGCTCCGCCCGTTTCATGAGGATGGCCGAGCGCAGGGCCCGCCGGGCATGATCCGGAATGGTCAGGGGGGCTCCGAAGAAGGCGATGATGGCGTCCCCCTCGTACTTGTCGATGGTGCCCCGCTCCTCCAGGATGATGTCGCTCATGGTCGAGAGGTAGCGGTTCAGGAGGCTCACCAAGGCCTCCGGGTCGAGCTGTTCCGAGATGGTGGAGAAGCCCCGGACGTCGGTGAACAGGGCGGTCATCCAGCGCTTGGAACCGCCCAGCCTGGGATTGGTGCCGCTGGAGACCAGTTCCTCCACGTATTCCGGAGCCAGGTAGGTTCCGAAGGCGTTCCGAAGGTACCGCTTCTCCTTCTCGGTGCTCACGAAATCCACGGCCTCCCGGACCACGGAGGCCAGGATGACCGCCAGGGTGGCGCCCAGGGGCCCCACGAAGATCCGGGACGCCGCGAAGAGGGCGTAGGATCCCCAGAAGACCAGGGCCGCTCCGCCCAGTCCAACGGCCATCCGCACCCCGGCCTTGAAGCGGCCCATGGAGAGGACGAAGAGCGGGGCCGACAGCAGGGCCAGGAGGACGGAGGCCCAGGAACCCACGGGCCGGATGAAGCTGCGGGCCAGGATGGTGTCCGCCACGGCCGCGTGGGTCCCGACGTTGATGTACTCCCCGTGGAAGGGGTTGACCCCGATATCCGTGGTGCCCGTGTCCACCCGGCCGATGATGACCATCTTGCCCGAGAAGGTCGAGTCCAGGCGGGAGCGGATCTCCCCGATCTCCGAAAGGATCGAGGAAAGTCCCGCGGCCAGGGTGCCCGCCGATTCGGCCTCCGAGCGGAGGGCTGCGGCCTCCCCGGGCCGTGCGGCCGCCTGGCCCTCCGCCGCGCGGCGCAGGGCGTCCACCGCGCCGGAAGCCAGCAGGTTCCGGATGCCCTCCCGGACTTCCTGCCGTCCCAGGCGCCATTGGTCGAAGGCCTCCTCGGAGGCGTCGTCCAGGGCGGCTCTGCGGGCCCGGGCCGAGGCGTCCAGGGTTTCCACGAGACCCGCCAGGTTGGCGTAGGCCAGGACGAGCTCCCCCGCGGAATCCGGAAGGAACCAGGATTCCAGGGAGGCCAGGGCGGAGACGGACTCTTCCAGGGCGGACTCCAGCTCCTCCAGGCGGGAGAGGGCATAGAAGGAGACGTGCCGGTAGCTGTCGAAATAGTTCTCCCGGGGCCAGTCGATCAACATGTTGCCCTGGGGATCCAGGGGTATCACGATGTCCCCGGTTCCGCCCTCGGGAAGCGCGGCCCCCGTCAGCTTGAGCCGGCCCCGCTCCAGGACGATGCGGGGCTTCCCCAGGGCCTCCATCAGGGGCGCCGTGATCAGCTGGAGGTACCAGGCTCCGTCCACCCGCCGGGCCAGGGAGATGCGCCTGCGCACGCCGTCCGGGTCGATGACCACGTTCGTGAAACCCGCACCCCGGGCGGCCTCCAGGAAGTAGGGGATGGGAGCCAGTACGTCCACATAGTCCCCCCCGGGAGCGTCCGGGGCGGCTTCCACGGGGACGGAGAAGCGTTCCCGCGCGGCGGCCCTCCGCTCGGCCTGTTCCCCTTCCAGGCGGGTGGTCTGAAGGTTGACCGTCGCCCAGACCCGTCCGTTCAAGCGGGCCGCCTGGCCCAGGTATCGGTCGTTGTCCTGGGCCAGACCCCGGGCCCGGTCCAGGAGTCCGTCCCGCTCCGAGGCTATGAGGTCCGCCAGCTGGGCCGCGTACGCCCTGGCTTCCCGGGGGGTGATCTGGCCGGCCGCCAGGGCGTTGAAGAGGTCCGAGACGTTCGAACCGATGTCCCCGAAGCTTCTCTGGAAGTCCCGGGGCAGGCCCCGCTGGAGGTACACCGCGTCGATCCCCGGGGGGCTCGAATCCAGGTATTCAATATCGAATACCACCGCGGAGGCTCCGAACTCCTTCAGACGCAGAAGCCCGTCCGCCACGACGGATCGCGGCCAGGGGAATACCCCCACGTGGGCTATAGCCCGGTCATCCACGTCCAGGAGGGCCACCCGGTCCGTCCGGGGGCGGGGCGGCTTGAGTCCCAGGAAGAGATCGTAGACCCCGGCCTCCGCGCTTCGGAAGAAGCTGGTCAGGTAGAGGGCCGAGAAGAGAACGGCCGATCCGATCGCCGCCAGGGCGGGAACGCGCTGGTTCTTCACGAAATCCTCCTTGGGAGCGTATCCGGCAGGGTCTCGAAATTTCGGGAGCCGTTCACCGGCCTGCCGGGACCATGCGATTATTTATGAGCGATTTAATAAAAAAAGATAATTCCCCTGGCATTTCCGCACAACCGCAGTATAGTAGCATATAGTGCAGGATACAACATTCGGGCACTCTTCCATGTAATGAAACGAAAGGGACGGGTATGAAAAACGTTATCCTGGTCTTGTTCTTCATGGCAAGCGCGGCGGGGATCCACGCCCAGCCCGCCAAGGAGGTGGACCTCCTTCTTGCGGATCCCCAAGTGTCCTACGCCCGGGCCGCACGGTACGTTCTTCCCGCCGCGGACATCCTGCCGGTCTCTACGTCCGAGGCGGACGCCTTCAAGGCGGCTCTCGAAAAGGGCTGGCTCCCGGAGGGGGCGGATCCCGCCTCTCCCATCCGATTGGACGAAAGCGCCTACCTTGTCATGAGCGCCTTTTCCCTGAGGGGCGGGCTCCTGTACCGCCTCTTCCCCGGCCCCCGGTACGCCTACCGGGAACTCGTGTACAAGCAGTACATCCAAGGCCGCCGGGATCCCGCCCAGCCCGTGCCGGGAGAGCGCCTGGTCCGGATCCTGGGCCGGGTGCTGGACGCGAAGGGAGGCGGGGAATGAAAACCCATCGTGGAAACGCCGTCATCGCCCTCGCCCTTCTCCTGATCCCGGCCGTCTCCGCCGGGGCCTCCGATTTCGGCCTGGCCCTGACCCTGGTCCCCAAGGTGTCCCAGGAGGGCTTCACTCTCACGGTGATGGCCAATCCCTGGTTCTCCGCCCTACTGGGGGAGAACGGGGAGCTCTACCTCTCGGGGATCGTCAAGCTGGAGACCACCTTCCAATCGGCGACGCTCCTTCTGGACCTGGGGCGGTCCCAGGTCAAACTGCGGCCGTCCCCCGGGACCTCCTGGGAGTTCGGGCGCATGCCCTTCGCGGACGAGTCCGGCTTCGTGGCCTCGGGCCTTATGGACGGTGCGCGGTGGACCGGATCCCCGGGCCCCCTGGGCGCCTCCGCGGGGCTCTTCTACACGGGCCTCCTGAACAAGAAATCCGCGGAGATCGTCCTGACCGCCGCGGACGGGGCGGATCTCCTGGATGCCGACCGGTTCTTCGCCCCTCCCCGGCTCCTGGCCGTCCTTTCCGGGGGCCTGCGGAACCCCCCCGCCTTCCTGTCCCGGCTGTCCGCCCAGGCGGTCGGCCAGTTCGACCTTAGGGGGGGATCGGACACCCTCCACTCCCAGTACCTCACCCTGACCGCGGGCATCCCCGCCGGAGCCGCCCTAGCCTTCGAGCTGAGCGCGGCGGCGGCCCTGGCCGAGCCCTCGGGCTCCGACCCCGCCTTCCACGCCGCGGGGGCCCTGCAGGTTTCCTGGGATCTTCCGACCGCCCTGAAGGACCAGGCCTACCTGGGCCTGCGGGCCGCGACCGGCGCGGACAGGGGCTTCCCGAACATCACCTCCCTGGAGCAGGGCCGGGTCTTCACCCCGGGACCCGCAGGCCTGGCCACAGCCCGCCTCGGCTACCGGGTCCGGCCCTCCGCCGTCCTCGGCGCGGAGGCCCAGGCCGTCGGCTTTCTCCGCTTCCCCGACGGGGGCCCCGCGGACGCCGAGCTGGATCCCGGTTCCGATTCCCCGTGGCTGGGGGCGGAGCTGTACACGACCGTAACATGGACCCCCTTCTCGGATCTCTCGGTCCTTTGGGGGGCCGGAGTCTTCCTGCCCGCCTCGGGAGGGGCCTTCCTGCCGGACACCCCGGCCCGGTGGCTCCTGTCCGCGGCGGCCGTCCTTTCCCTGTGATCGAGGAGACTGGAATGAAACGAATCCTGCCGATGCTCGTGCTTCTGGCCGCCGCGGCCCTTGCCGCCGCCCAGGCCGGCGCCCCCTTGGCGGTGATCAAGCAGGTGGCCGGGACCGTGGAGCTCAAGGCCCCCGGCAAGGACTGGGTTCCCGCCAAGGCCGGAGCGGCCCTGACCAAGGACACCCTGATCTCCACGGCCTTCAAGAGCGTGGCCGTCATATCCGTCGGGGCCTCCACCCTGACGGTCAAACCCCTGACCCGGCTCTCCCTGGAGGAGATAGCCCGGCTGGAGGGTTCCGAGACGGTTCGCCTGGCCCTGCTCTCGGGCCGGGTGCGCGCGGACGTGGCGCCCCCGGCGGGGGGCAAGACTGACTTCTCCGTGAAGAGCCCCACCGCTACCGCCTCCGTCCGGGGCACCGGGTTCGACCAGGACGCGACGAACCTGAGGGTGGAGGAAGGGAACGTCGAGTTCACCGGCCCCGACGGACAGCCCGTCCAGGTAGGTGCAGGACAGTCCAGCACCATCGGAGAGGACGGCGGCGCCGTGCCCCCGAAGGACATGCCCGACCAGGCCCTCTCTCCGCCGCCCCCCGCGGGAGTGGACGGATCGATCCTCTCCTTCGTGCAGGGCCTGGTGGACAACTCCGGGGCCTCCTGGGGAACCGTGGACCTGCGGTTCAACCCCTGGGGTTCAGGCATAGAGATCGGTCAAGAGCCGGGCGTATGAGGAGGCGGCCATGAAATCGCGTGTATTGGTTTCCATAGCTTTAGCTGCCCTCTTGTTGGCCTCCTGCGAACTGGCCCTGGGGCCCCGGGCCGAAGGAACCCTGGTTCTGAACCTGGGCGGCGGCCCGGCATCCCGGGTTTTTTCGGACGCCCCCTTCTCGGGACTCCCGGTCTTCTCCTCCGTGACCGTCACGGTGAGCGGCTCCGGCATGCCCACGGCCTCCAAGACCGTGCCGGGCACGGCGACCTCGGTGACCCTCCAGGTTCCCGCGGGCCCCGCCCGGAAGGTGGAGGTGTACGCCGTGCCGGACTGGGAGGCTACCCAATTGCAACAGGGCAGTACGCCTCTGCCCACCCTGGCCAAGGTCTACGGCGGGACCGCGATCGTGGATGTGGCGGGGGGGCAGAAAGTCCCCGTATCTATGGAAATGGACGTGGTGGAGACGAAGATAGTGCTGCCATATACTAGTGGTAATGTATATTTTGTAAATTCTATAAATGAATCAACCTCGCCGGAGTTTATAAGTGTAAATTCCTTCTATAAATACTTTTCATTTGACAGTTTTGGACGAGTCTTCTTAAGATTTGGAGCAGGGGCACCTTTAATTAGTCTGTTTACCAATCCGACGGCACCACCCGACAGCACCCCACTCACCTATGATTATCCCTTCGCATATTCAAAGAAGGACGATGCCCTATACTTCGCGGTATCAAGTACATTGTATTTTGTCGATTTGACCAGTGACCCTCCTGTCGATACCGACTTAGGGTTGCCTGTTTCAATTAACTCCATGCAAACAGTAGCTGTTGACCCGGATGGTCATGTATATGTAGCTGGCGACACCGGCGAAGGAGATTATAGTGTTGTCAAGCTAGCCATAGATGCTGCTAGCGGCCTTGAGGTTCGTCTCCTGAAGATGGCGTCTTATGCGTCGCTAGGACTAAATGTTGGCCTATATGGAAATTTGCAGGTGAAGGACATGACTGTACGGAATGGAAGACTTTATATAGCGGCTGCAGAAAATAGCGACGTTCACCATGGTAAGGTTGTTGAGGTCTCGTTGTCCGACCTGACCAAAACTCGGGAGATAGGCTGGTCCACGACGACTCCGACCTCTCCGTCTACTCAGTTCTATGGACCAAGCCGCTTCCTTGCGATAGTTCCGCGAAAACTGATCGTGGCCGACGAGGGTTATGATGGCAGCAACGATAGGAACAGGATCGTGGAAATAGATATTGATTCTTGGAATATGACAGCTGTGAATACCACAGTGACCTTTTTCAATAGCTATTTTTGTTAGGTGCTCGTACTTTACTACACCGGCGGTCTCACGGGCTCTGGACATATCGTACAGGGTTTATCCTTGGCCAGAGCTTTTTGTAGAGCCCAGGCTTCTCTTGAGTACTTCATGGTTTCAGTGAGCACAAAGTTTGGCCAAATGGCAGACAGGTTCAGGGTTCCCCTGACCCAGATCCCCCCGGAGGATGAGGCTATACTGGGCCCCGCCCGATATCGGGACTCAGCCCTTTTTCAAGCGATTAAGATCATTGCGCCGGATGTCCTGATTGTCGATATCCACTGGTTCGCCATGGACTCCTTCCTCCGCGAACTCCCCTGCAAGAAAGTCTTCCTGACCCGGCAGATCGATCCCCGGACCTTCCGCTTCCGTACCGCGGACCGCGAACTTGTCTTCCGCCCCGAGGACTGGGACCTGGTCCTGCGCACCGAGCCGGGCTTCGACCTGCCCTTCCCCTCGGAAGCCGTGGAGCCCCTGGTGCTTCGTAACCGGGACGAAATTCTCACCCGGGAGGCCGCCCGGGCGGATCTGGGGCTGGGTCCGGAGGATCGGGTCTGCCTCTTCGCCTTCAGCGGCCGGACCGGGGAGGGCGCGGAGGCCTGGAAGAGCTTCTCGTATCTGGAGGACGAGGGCTGGACGGTGGTACGGTCGGACAACCGGGAAGGCAGGCTCTTTCCGGCCATGGACTGGTACAACGCCTTCGACCTAGTGGTCTGCGGGGCCGGGTACAACCAGTTCTGGGAGGCCCGGTACCTCCGCAAGGAGGCGTACTTCGTGCCCTTCCCCCGGAGGTTCGAGGACCAGGCGCGCAGGATCGCCCTCTGCTCGGACTACGAGTTCGAGGAGAACGGGGCGGACCAGGTGGTCCGGCGGATCCTGGCGCTCTGACCTTGGTGGTACGAACCTTGTGCCGATCCTGTCGGATCCTGGCCCTCTGACCTTGGTGGTACGAAGCTTGTGCCGATCCTGTCGGATCCTGGCCCTCTGACCTTGGTGGTACGAAGCTTGTGCCGATCCCGGCGGATCCTGGCCCTCTGACTCGGCTTTACAAATCCTCAGGCCCGTGTCATAAAGGATGCCTCCTATGGCGAACGAAACTATACCCGCTTTCCGCAACGACGCCCGGGCCAAGGTCACCGGCAGGGCCCAGTACGCGGACGATATCCGGCTTCTGGGCATGGCCCACGCCGTCCCGGTCTACACCCGCTTCGTGCGGGCGGAGAATCTTAGGGTGGACGTCTCCGCCGCCCGGGCCGCCCCGGGGGTTCTGGGGGTCTTCACCGCCGCGGACGTGCCCGGCCAGGTCCGGTTCGGACAGATCGTCCGGGACTACCCGATGTTGGCGGAGGGGACGATCCGGTTCGAAGGGGAGGTGATCGCCCTGGTGGTCGCCGAGACTCGGCGCCAGGCCCTGGCGGCCGCGTCCCTGGTGGTCGAGCACGCCGAGGAGCTTCCTCCGGTGACGGACCCCGAGGCGGCCCTGGCCCCGGGAGCCCCGGTGGTGCGCTGGGGCGGGGACGACAACCTGGCCAACCACGGCCGGGTGCGCCGGGGGGACGCGGCCGCGGCCCTGGCCTCCTGCGACCTCGTCGTGGACGAGACCTTTTCCACCCAGGCCGTCGAACACGCCTACATGGAGCCGGAGTCGGCGGTGGCCATCCCCCGGCCCGACGGGATGCTGGAGATACGGGGGAGCATGCAGCACCCCTTCTCGACCCGGCGCTTCGTCGCGGCCCTCCTGGGGCTTCCCCTGGCGGACGTGGAGGTGGTGAGCACCACGACGGGCGGGGGCTTCGGGGGCAAGGACGACACGGCGGCTATCGTGTGCGCCCGGGCCGCCCTGGCGGCCCGGAAGCTCGGCCGGCCGGTCAAGCTGACCTACGACCGGGAATGGTCCTTCCGGGAGAGCTACAAGCGCCATCCCTACCGCCTGCGGTACCGGGTGGGCTTCTCCAAGGACGGCACGGCCCGGGCGGCGGAGATCGACATGCTCTGCGACTCCGGGGCCTACACCAGCGTGACCCCCTGGGTGAACTGGCGGAGCACCGCCCAGTGCTGCGGCCCCTACTACGTGGACGCGGTGCGCATGGACATCCGGGCGGCGGCCACGAACAATGTCTTCACCGGGGCCATGCGGGGCTTCGGGTCCCCCCAGGTGAACTGGGCGATCGAGCAGATCATGGACATCGCGGCGGAGCGCCTGGGGATCTCGCCCCTGGAGATCCGCCGCAAGAACATGGTCAAGCAGGACGGCCCTACGATCACGGGCCAGCGCCTGGACAACCACGTGGTCAGCCTGGGGCAGGTGATGGATACGGTGGTCCGGGACTCGGGGTACGAGGCCAAGCTGGCCCGGTGTTCCCGGGGCAAGGCGGAGAAGGGCGAGCTCTACGGCATAGGCCTGGCGATCAGCTACCGGGGGGCTTCCCTGGGCGCCGAGGGCCTGGACTACTGCTCCGCGGTGGTGAACGTCCAGGCGGACGGATCGGTCCTTTTGGACGCGGCCATCCACGAGAACGGCCAGGGCGCCGAATCGGTGCAGATGCTCATCCTGGCCCGGGAGCTGGGTCTTCCGGTGGAGCGGATACGGCGCCAGTGGTCCTCCACCTCCCGGATCCCCGACGGGGGCACCACGGTGGCCACCCGGGGCACCCTGATGGGGGGCGGCGCCGTGGCTCAGGCGGCCCGGGAGCTTAAGAAACTCATGGCGGAAACCCTGGCGGACGAGCTGGGCGACCCGGCCTCGATCCGCTTCGAGGGAGGCCGGGTGGGCGTTCCGGGAGGGCCCTCCCTTACCTGGGAGGAGGCGGCAGCCCGGATGTATGACCGCCGGGTCTACCCCTACGCCTTCGGAACCTTCCGGGCTCCCCCGGTATCCTGGGACGAGCGCACGGGCCAGGGGGACGCGTACTTCACCTTCGTGTATTCCTGCCAGGCCGCGGAGGTTTCCGTGGACGCCGCCACGGGCAGGATACGGCTTCTGGCCCTCTGGGCGGCCCATGACGTCGGCAGGGCGATCAATCGACCCCTGACCCTGGGGCAGGCCTACGGAGGCATGGTCCAGGCCGCGGGCATGGCCCTGATGGAGGACCTGGCCCCGGTAGGCGGCCGGATCGGCAACCGGAACCTGGACCGCTACAAGATCCCCCGGGCCCGGGACATCCCGGAGATACGGTGCACCCTGGTGGAGAACCCCGACCCGAACTCCCCCACCGGGGCCAAGGGCATCGGGGAGCCGGCGGTCGAGCTCCTGGCCCCCGCAATCGCCAACGCGGTGTACAACGCCACGGGCATCCGCTGCCGGGATCTCCCCATTCGGCTCGATCCGGAGGTCCTGAAATGAGCGAACTGGAACCCGGCGCCGCGTCGGCCGCCGCCTTGACCGTCAACGGCATTCGTCGGGAGGTCCCTCCGGAGGAGGCGGACCTCAGCTTGCTGGAATACCTGCGGGACGTGCTGGGGCTCACGGGCACCAAGAACGGCTGCGCCGTGGGGGCCTGCGGGTCCTGCACGGTGGTGGTGAACGGCCAAGCGCGCAGGTCCTGCCGAACCAAGGTCTCCGAGGTCCTGGGCAAGGACGTGCTGACCATCGAGGGTCTGGAGCGGCCGGACGGAGAGCTCCACCCCATCCAGCAGGCTTTCGTGGACGCCGGGGCTATCCAGTGCGGGTTCTGCACCCCCGGGATGGTGATGAGCGCCTATGCCCTTCTGGCCCGGGATCCGTCCCCGGACCGGCAGGCCATCCGGACGGCTCTTTCTGGAAACCTCTGCCGCTGTACGGGGTACCAGCAGATCGTGGACGCCGTGGAGCTGGCGGCCCGGCGGATGCGGGAGGACGGGGCCTAGGCCCCTCGGCCCCGGACCTCCCGGAGCGCCGCTTCCAAGACCTCCGCCGCCTTCGCGTTGTCCTCGTCCCTGCGGACCGCCGTCCGGAGCCAGCGGCGTCCGTCCAGGTACTCCCCGGGCGCGTAGTCCCGGAAATCGACGCCCCGCGCCCGGGCCGATTCGGCGGCCTTCCGGGCGTCCGCCCCCTCGATCCGTAGAAGAAGGAAGTTGGCGAAGCCGGTTTCGGGCCGCACCCCGGGGATTCGGGACAGCCTCTCGGCGAACCGGGTCCTATAGCCGGCGATCCGGGCCGCGGAGTATTTAAAGAACCAGGGATCCGAGACCGCCCGGAAGGCGATCTCCTCGGCGCGGAGATTCCGGGGACGCGGTTCCAGTGCGGAGGCTACCTTTCGCGCCACGGAGACGAACCCGGCTACGAACCCCAGATGGAGGCCCGGCACGGCCAGGGCCTTGGTCAGGGAACGGAGGATCAGGAGGTTGTCCGGGAGCCGTAGTCCCGAGGTCAGGACGGGTTCCACTCCCTCCGCAAGCTCCACGTAGGACTCGTCCACACAGAGGTAGTGGCCCGGAAGGACCCGGGCGGCCTCGAGGACGGTCTCGAGCGGCAAGGGCACCCCGGCGGGGTTGTTCGGGCGGCCCAGGTAGACCAGGGCGCGGCCGGGAATCCGGGACATCTCCGCCCTGAGCGCTCCCGGCCGGAGGGTGTAGCCGTCCTCTTCCCGGGCCGCGTGGAGGTGGAGAGGCAGGCCCGCGGCCTCCGCCGCCCGCTGGAACCCGGAATAGGTGGGCGGCAGGGCCAGGACGGCGTCCGCCTCCAAAGCCCGGGGAAGTATGGTCAGCAGGTCGTTGACTCCCTCCCCGAAGACGAAGCAGCCCGGGGAAAAGCCGAAACGCCGGGAACAAGCCTCCACGGCCTTCCGGAACCCAGGGTTTCCCGGGGGGGCCTTCGACCCGGCGTCCGGAGTGGGTCTACGATCCGCCCCCGCGGCTGAGGCTTCCCCGGACGACTCGTTCCGGTCGGTTTCCATGGAAGCGGCCCGGGCGGCTTCCTCCGCCTCGGCCAGCCAGGGGGGAGGCCCCTCGGGGTTCAGGTTGGACCGGAAGTCCAGGAGTTCCATCTCATCCGGCCCCGCCCGCCGCAGAGCAGGCTCCCAGCAGGAACAAAAGCTCCCCCAGCTCCACCGCGGCTCCCAGGGCGTCGCCGGTAAACCCCCCGAACCTCCGCCGGTAGAAGACAGCCGTGCAGAGCCCCGCGGCCAGGCCCGCGGCCAGGGCTCCGGCGCCTATGCCGAGTATGCCCGCCAGGACACGGCCCTCTCCGGCGGAACCCGCCAGGACGGCCAGGAAGGCCGGGGCAAGGCCCGCGAGGAGTCCCGCCGCCACGGCGGGAGGGGAGAAGTCCCGCATCCGGGCTCCCAGCCCGTCGGGCCGGGCGGGTTTTGCGGCCAGGGGCATCAGGGCCGCGGCGAAGCGGCCCGCCACGGGGGCGGCCAGGAGGACCGCCGCGAAGCCCGGACGGCCGCCCAGGGCGGACAGGGCGGCGACCCGAAAGCCCAGGGCCAGGAAGACCGCGAAGAGGCCGTAGACGCCCGCCCGGGGGTCCTTGAGGATCTCGAGACGGCGTTCCGGGGTCGCCGCGCCGAGTCCCGCGTCCGCGGAGTCCGCCAGGCCGTCCAGATGGAAGAGGTTGAAGGCCAGGTATTGGGCCGCCAGGGAGAACAGGGCGGGCAGCCAGGGGCCGGGAACCAGGATGGAACCGAGCCGCCAGGCGGCCAGGGCCGTCAGCCCCGGAAGGATGCCGATCACGGGCAGGAAGAAGTCCGCCCGGCTGTAGTCCGGCTCCTGGGGGGAGGGCACCCGTATCCTGCAGACCAGGGAGAGGACGCTGAGGAAGGGATCCGCGGGCGAACTCATCTACTCTCCTTGGCCGGCCCCGCGGCGTCTGCGGCCTTCCGGACCGCGGCCTTCCGGACCGCGGCCAGGGCGGAGCGGGCCTGCTCCCAGTCGAACAGTTCGATCTCGACGACGCCGGGGAAAACGGCCAGGCGGGGCGCCAGATCCTGCAGCCAGGGAGCTTGGTCTCCGAAGGGCCCGTGATCCCGGCCTTCCGCAAGGCCGTGGAGGTGGAGCTCCTCGATCCGGCATCCCTCGGACTCGAGGCGGACGATCCGGTCCGAGGGGTCACCCCCTTCCGCGAGTATGTGGCCGACGTCGACGCAGAGCGGGATGTCGGGAAGGGAGCCGCGGGCACGCTCGAAGGGTGCGGTTCGAAGGTTCTCCAGGAAGAACCGATCCCCGAACTCGTCCCTCCAATGTCCTAAAAGATCGGCGAAGGGCTCGATTCCGTCAAGATCCGCGGGAGGATGGACCACGAAGGATCGGGCCGTATCCGCGATCCGGTCCAGGACGGCCCGATGCTCCGGCCGGATCCGGTCGGGAAGGTGGGCCGTGAACCGGAAGCGGTCCGAGTAGGATCGGATCTCGGCAAGCTCCCGGTCGAGGAGGTCCTCCACCTCCGCGTCCCAAAGGTAGAAGAGAAGCTCCACCCCTTCCACCTCCGGCTTGCCCGCCAGGAAGCGGAGGTTTTCCGCGTAGGTTCCGGGGACCACGTAGGAGGGGACGGAAAGGATCATGTCACTTCACGCGCAGGGGGATGCCCGCGACCATCAGCTCCACCCGGTCGACGGCGGCGGCCAGGCGGGCGTTGGCCCGGCCCAGGGCCTCTCCGTAGCGCCGGGTCATCGGGTCCGCGGGGATGATGCCCATGCCGACCTCGTTGGTCACGATGACGATGGATACGGGCAGGCGGGCGATCAGGGAGTCCAGGATCCCCTCGGTTTCCGACTCCCGGCCCTCGAAGAAGAGGTTGTTGAGCCAGAGGGGTATGCAGTCCAGGACGCAGCGCTCCCGGACGGCCCGGTCGATGGAGCAGGGCTCCTCGATCGTCTCGAAGGCGTCCCCCCGCTCGGCCCGGTGCCGGGCGATCTTTTCCGCCATCTCCGCGTCGAAGGCCCGGGCGGTGGCGACGAAGGTCCGGGGAGCGGGGAACTCCCGGGCCAGCTCCAGGGCGCGGCGGCTCTTGCCGGACTTCACGCCGCCGATGATAAGGGTTCTCATGCCTTGGCTCTACCACGCCCCGGGAGCCGGGTCAAGCGGAGGGCCAGGACGATGCCGGTCCCGATCAGGATGATGGCGGGACTCGCGGGCAAATCCAAGGCGAAAGCCAGGAGAAGGCCCCCCAGGTTGGACGCGAGTCCGAACACGGCTCCCCAGACCAGGGTAGGTCCCAGGGGTTTTTTCAAAGACCGGGCGGCCAGGGCGGGCAGAAGGGTGACGGCATCCGCCAGGAGCGCCCCGGTGAGGCGCATGGCCAGGCCGATCCCGAGACAGGTCACCAGGATCAGTCCGTAGTACACGGGCCGGGCCGCTATGCCCAGGACCGCCGCCAGTTCGCGGTCATAGAGGACGGCCCGAATTTCCTTCAGGAAGACCCGGCTGAGGAGGACGACCAGGACGGATCCCGCCGTCACGGCCGCTGTCTCCGCCCGGCTCAGGGCCAGGATGTTCCCCCAGAACAGGCTGAAGGCTTGCAGGGAATCCACCTTGGCCTTGTAGAAGAGGATGAACGAGAGGCCCAGGGCGGCCGTCATCACCAGCCCCAGGGCGCCTCCCGCGGAAGCGGAGCCCCGCTCGCTCATGCGGGCGATGCCCGCCCCTGCCAGCAGGGAGGCCGCCAGGGCGCAGGGCAGGGGATCCAGGCCCGCGAGGAGCCCTACCGCTGCCCCCAGCAGGGCCGAATGCATGACCGCGAACCTCGCCGGGATGAGTTCCAGGCTCAGGATGACCGTGCCCAGGGCGGGGAAGGCGATCCCCGTCGCGACCAGGGCCAGCAGGGCCCGCCGGAACACTGGGAGAGCCAGGATTTCCGTCATTCCGGCTTTCCCCTTGCGACCCGGCCGGGGTCGGACGAGGTACAGAGCTCGCGGACGCGGCGGGTATCGAATTCGTATACCCTGTGACAGAGGGCCAAGAGGTCCGGGTCGTGGGAGACCAGGAGAATGCCCACGGACCTCCGCGCGGCGATGCGCCCGACCAGGGCGGCAATGTCCCTTCGTCCTCGGGCGTCCAGATGGGTGGTGGGTTCATCCAGGAAATAGAGCTCCGGATCCATGGCCATGGCCCGGGCCAGGCTGGCGCGCTGGTATTGCCCTCCGGAGAGCTCCTGAACCGGGGTTTCCGACAGGTCCGCAAGTCCCGCGGCTTCCAGGGCCGCTTCCACCGCCTCCCGGTCCTCCGGCCGGAGGGGCCGTCCGACACCGGCCCGACCGTACAAGCCCATGCCCACGACCTCCCGCACCGTTACCCGGAGCGCCCCCGGCGGCTTGCCCTGGGGCACATAGCCGATGCGGCCCAGGACGGCCCGGAATCCTCTTGTCCCGGGCTCCCCGCCGAGGACCCGGAGGGTCCCCGCGGTGGGCGGAAGGAGGCCCAGGCAGGCCTTGAGGAAACTCGATTTTCCGGCCCCGTTCGGTCCCCGGATACCGCATACCTCGCCCGTTCCAAGGCGTAGCCGGACCGAACGGAGGACGGGGACGGGACCGTATCCCAGGTCCAGACCCTCCGCCCGAACCAAATCCCGATCCCCCGGGGTATCCTCGCTCTGCGCCTCAGCGCCGGGCCGCGGCATCCAGATATGCCTTGGCGTTGTATCGATAGACGTCCTCCAAGGTAAGGGTTCCCCCGGGGCCCGGGAAATTGATCAGCTCCACGTACGGTACCTTTCGGGCTTCCGCCACGGGCTTGCCGGTCGGATTGTGATAGTTGTCGATCACCAGATCCGGGGCCTGCTTGACCAGGTCCAGCACCGCGGCCGGCGAGGGCTCCCCGGGGCCGAAGGTGCCCGCGACCTCGAAGCCCATCCATTCCGCCGCGGTCTTCTGGTACCGCTGGACCACCGCGCGCCGGGCCGGATAGGCGGCCATCACCCGGCGCCGAAGGGACTCGGTCAGTTCGTCGAAGGATCGAGCCCAGGTTTCCCAAAGGGGCAGGGTCCCCAGGGCTTCCGCGATCTTCCGGGACTCCGCCTTGATCACCGAGGGGATGTTGTCCGTATAGACTTCCAGGGTCCGCACCCCGTTCCCCCCGGCCGCCTCGGCCAGGCGCTTGGCGAAGCGCTCATATCCCCCGTACACGACCAGGGCAGCGCCCTGTACCGCCAACAGGTCCGAGGGTTTGATCTCGTACTCCGGGGGATGCCGGAGCTCCAGGGGGGCGATGGTGATGATCTCGGAGGCCCCGGCCGCTCGGGCCAGGGCCGCGGTCCAGGAGGTGGATGCGACCACGCGACCCTGCTGCGCGAATCCGGCCGCCGAAGCCGCGAGAGCGCACACGGTTGCCGCCAGGGCTTTTCGGAGAAGGGATGGGAATTTCATGGATCGACCTCTCGGAGAATGCCGAATCGGCGGGTCGTCGGGACCCGTGGTGGACGGTTCAGACGTCCGGATCGCGGATCCCGAGATTCCGGCTACGCTGGAACCCGGGGATCCTGCAGATATATGCTTCGGGCTTTCGAGCGCTCCGCGCTCCCGAAACCGGCTTCATGCCGGTGCACGCAGTCTACCTTCCCGCGTCGTATTCCGCAAGCGGATTCCCGGCCCCGACTCGTTCCAGGACTCGGTTCACGGCGTCCTCCACCAGGCGTCCGACCGGGCGGCCTTCCATCCCGACCAGGTGAAAGTGGGATTGGGACACCGGGATCAGGATGCGCTCTCCCCGGGCTTCGGTGACCGCCACAGCGACGGCGGGGCTCACCTCCCCGAGCATGCTGTTGGGCACCGCGATCCCGATGGGGCCCAGTATGAACTCCCCGAAGCCGATGGAGACCCGGATGGCGTTTTCCCCGGTAGCTCCCCGGTCGGCGCCGGATTTCAGCATGCGCTCCGTTGCGGAGGAGTTTGTGCCCAGGGCCAAGATCTCCGCTTCTTTCCCCATTTTCTCCCGTAGGAGGGACACGATCTGGGCCCCCAAGCCTCCCCCCAGGCCGTCCACGACGACGATGGCGGTTTTCATCCTTCATCCCGGTCCGGGTCCCGAGCCACGGACTTGAATCCCGGGGGCCGGCCCTTCTTCTCGTACATGCGCTCGTCCGCGAGCTTCAAAAGGGAATCCAGGTCCGGCAGGGGGGGCTCGGAACCCCCGGCGTACCCCACGCTGGCGGAGAGCCCTATGACCGCGTCTCCGTAGGGAAAGGCCGCGGAGGCCAGTATCCGGGACAGCCTCTCGGCCGCCTCCCGGGCCTGGTCCTCGTCGCACTCCGGGAAGGCGAAGGCGAACTCGTCCCCCCCGTACCTGCCCATGATATCCGCGGACCTCAGGGTTTCCGCGCAGAGCCGGGCCGCGATCCGGAGGGCCTCGTCCCCCGCGGGGTGCCCGTAGCTGTCGTTGATGGACTTGAAATCGTCCAGGTCCAGGATGGCTACCCCGAAGGGCCGTCCGTACCTCCGGGCCCGCTCCAGCTCGACCCGGGCACGTTCGAAGAAGTGGCGCCGGTTTGCGATTCCGGTCAGCTCGTCCATGGTGGCCTGGATGGTCAGGCGCTCTTCCAGAAGAAGGCGCTCGGTTATATCCGTGAATACGTAGGCCGTCCCCACCCTCCGGCCCGGACGGTCGAAGAGCGTGGACCGGTGCAGGGAAAACCGCCGGTCCCCCTCCGGCAGGGGCAGGGTCACGACGGAATCGGCTTCCGGGCCGTCCAGGGCCTCCGCGAGGCCCGGGACTTCCGGGGCCAATTCCTGCGCGGTCAACAGGCCTCGGAAACCGACCAGGGCCGGGAAGAGTCTAGAGGCCGATTCGTTGTGATCCACGATGGTGCCCTGGTCGTCGGCGACCAGGACGGCGTCCCGCATCTGCTCGAAGACCGTATCCCGGGCGACCGGGCGAAGGTCGAACATCCGGTACCGGAAGAACCCGACAGCGAAGCAAGCCCCCGTAAACGAGAGCGTGACGGGAGTAGGATCCAGATGAAAGGGCACGGCTCCGGCCAGGTACAGGATGGATCCTGTCCAGGGGAGCAGGGAGCCGATCAACATGAAGCGCGCCGGGGTTTTCCGGGCCCGGGGTCCCTGGAAGGAGGCCCGCATGAATATAAAGACGGAGTATGCGACCAGAAGATTCTGGTAAAGAGCGTGAAGCCAGTATGCGGGCCCTTGATCGAATTCCAACAACGAAAGCCCTTCGAGGTTGTTCAGGGACGGATGTATATAATACAGCTGGTGAAAATCCATGGTCCACACCAGGCTCAGGATCGCCGCGGGCACCGCGAACAGCAAGGATACGGGAATCCGGGCTTCCCCGTCGTTCAAGAAATCGTAGGCCACCAGGGTCAAGAAGGGGGCGATCAGCACGATCCCGACGTATTCGAACCGGACTATCCGGAGGGCGGTCTGCAGATCGGGAGATAGCAGTTCGAAGAGGTATCCCAGGGAATAGACCAACGCCGCCGCGCAGAGTCCCGCGAAGGCCCGGGTGCGCATCCCCCTGCGGGCGCGCAGGATCGAGGCGGTCATCATAACCCCCAGGGCCAGGGAGGATGCGGATAAGATGAGGATCGCGGTGAGTTTCGGGGACATAGGCCTTCCCGGAGATCGTATTCCGAACCGCCTTCCGTCCTCGGGTTCCAGGCGGATCCGTTCAGGAGAAATCCTAATCCCTAGCACGGGCGGGCGCAAGGGGCGTCCGGCTCCTTGACCCCCGGAGGCGGACGGGTGTACGGTAAGCCCGGCGCAGGCGCCGAAAGGCTTAATTGGGAAGCCGGTGGGATACCGGCGCGCCCCCAGGCACTGTAACGAGGCGAGATACCGGGAACCACTGCCAAGCGCGGGAAGGTCCCGGACTCCGGTCGCGGGCGGAAGCTTCCGCGATTTCTCCGGAGCCTCGGAGCCAGGAGACCTGCCGCGTCCCCGGGACCTGGTTCCGGGACCTCGAAGTCCGCTGGGTGACGGATGATGCCGAGATCCTCGCGTTTCAAATTCCCTCGACATGGAACGCATCCGACCCGGTCCCGAAGGGGGGCCGTACCCCGCGGCCTCAGTCTCCGCCCCGGGAGGATGCATGAGTCTGCTTGAAGCTACCCTGGGAGGCATCGCGCCCGCGGACGCCGGGGCGGCGGCCTCCGCCCGATCCCGCCAGGCCCGGCTGACCAAACCCCCCGGAAGCCTGGGCGTCCTGGAGGAGCTGGCCGTACGGATAGCCGGCATCACGGGGAACCCCGTGCCGACCCTGGGGATCGGGGTGGTGTTCGTGATGGCCGCGGACCACGGTGTCGCAGCCGAAGGGGTCAGCGCCTATCCTCGAGAGGTGACCGCCGCCATGGTCCGCAACTTCCTGGCCGGCGGCGCGGCGATCAACGCCCTGGCCGACTTTGCGGGGTTCCGGGTTTCCGTGACGGACTGCGGCGTCGCCTCGGACCTGGGCACCCCCCCGGGTCTGCGGATCCGGAAATCGCGCCCCGGGACGGACGACATCTCCCGGGGCCCGGCCATGTCCCGAGCGGAGGCTATACGGTCCCTGGAGACCGGGATCGAGGCTTTCGAGGAGGAATGGTCCGTCGGTCCTTTCAGCCTGGCCGCCGCCGGGGAGATGGGCATCGGGAACACGACCCCCTCCGCGGCGATCGTCGCCGCCCTGACCGGCAAGCCTCCCCGGGAGGTGACCGGCCGGGGCACCGGCGTCGACGAGCGCGGTTTTGAGAGAAAGGTGGCCGTCGTCGAGAGGGCCCTTGCCGTGAACCGGCCGGATCCCTCGGATCCCCTGGATGTCCTGGCCAAGGTGGGAGGGTTCGAGATCGGGGCCATGGCCGGAGTCATGCTGGCCGCCGCGGCCCGAAGGGTCCCGGTCCTGGTGGACGGGTTCATCTCCTCCGCCGCCGCCCTGATCGCCCGGGGGCTCTGTCCCCGGGCTCCGGAGTACATGATCGCCGGACACCGGTCCGTGGAGCCCGGCCAGGCCGAGGCGCTGAGGCTCCTGGGACTCGTCCCGGTGCTGGACTTGGGGATGCGCCTGGGGGAGGGCACCGGGGCGGTCCTGGCCGCCGCGGTCTGCAGGGCAGCCTGCGCGGCCCACGCCCGGATGGCCACCTTCGAGGAGGCGCGGGTGCCCGGAGCCCCGGAGGGAGGCGCCCCATGACCCGATTCGTCCGAGCCGCGGCCGCGGCCCTATTCGCCTGCCTGGTCTCCGGCGCCTGGGGCCAGGCGGTCTCGGTCCGGGATTCCCTGGACCGGACGGTGAGCCTGGCGGCTCCCGCAAGCCGGGTCGTGTCCCTGAACCCCAGCGCCACGGAAAGCCTCTTCGGGATCGGGGCGGGGGACCGGGTGGCGGGCGTCACGTCCTACTGCACCTGGCCCGGGGAGGCCGCAAGCCGTCCGAAGGTCGGAGGGTATACCTCCGAGTCCATATCCCTGGAGCGGCTCCTGGCCCTCAAACCAGACCTGGTGGTGACCGGGGGGCCGGTCCACGTCTCCATCCGAAAGTCCCTGGACAGCCTCGGGATTCCCTATTACGTCTTCGAGCCCTCCTCGGTGGAGGCGACCCTGGAGTGCCTGGCCGATCTGGGGGCGCTGACGGGAACGGCGGAGGGAGCCGCGCGGTCGATCGCCGGCCTCCGACGCGAGCTGGCGGAGGTCGCCGCCCGGGTCGACTCGATCCCGCCCTCCTCCCGGGTCCGGGTCTTCTGGGAGGTCTACAACGAGCCCCTCATGACCTGCGGCTCCGCGTCGTTTCTCCACGAACTCATCACCCGGGCGGGCGGGATCAACGTGTTCGCGGAGCTCGAGCATCCCTGGTCGATCATCTCCCCCGAGGAAGCCGTGCGGCGGGCGCCCCAGGTGATCCTGGCCGCGGACGACCACGCCCCAGGGTTCACCGCCCGGGACCTGGCGCGCCGCCCGGGCTGGGCCTCGGTGCCCGCGGTGAAGACCGGCCGGGTCTATCTCCTGCCCGCGGACCCCGTGAACCGCACGGGCCCCCGGCTCGGGGAAGGACTCCGTTCCATAGCCCGGGCCCTGTATCCGGAGCTCTTCCCGTGAGGAGCTCCGCCGCTCCGGGACGTCCCGGCCTGCCCAGGACGGGAGCGGGGCCCGGGATCCGGTTCGCCCTGTCCTTGGCGTCCCTGGGTCTCCTGGCTCTCGTCCTTCTTGTCTCCCTCGGGATGGGAGCCGTGTCCTACGGACCCCGGGACGTCCTCGCTGCCCTCTCGGGAAGGCCGGGGGAGGGGGCCGATCCCATGGCCGCGGTCATCATCCGGGATCTCCGGCTGGCCCGGACCCTGGCCGCGGGATTCGCCGGGGCCGCCCTGGCGGTGTCCGGGGTCCTGCTTCAGGGACTCTTCCGGAATCCTCTGGCGGATCCCTATATCCTGGGCACTTCCGCCGGGGCCTCCCTGGGGGCGGCGGCCGCCCTGGTCTTCCTGCGCACCCCGGGCTCCGCCTCCCTGGGCGCCTTCGCCGGGGCCCTGGGTGCCGCCGTCCTCGCCGGCGCCGCGGCCCGCTCGACCTCCCGCTCCGGCTCCACCACCGCCGTCCTCCTGGCGGGAACCGCGGTCAGCGCCCTCTGCTCCGCCGGGGTGACCCTCCTTGTCAGCCTGCGCCAGCAGGACCTGTACGCCGTGTATTTCTGGCTCCTGGGGAGCTTCAACGGTCGGGGTTGGAGGGAGCTGGCCGTGTTGGTTCCCCTCGCGGCGGCGACCACCGCAGCGGCCCTTGTCCTGGCCCGGCCCTTGGACGTCCTCGCCTCGGGGGAGGAGAGCGCCCGATCCCTGGGCTTGGACGTTGGGCTGTTGAGAGCGGCCGCCGTGGCCGTCGCGGCCCTGGGCACCGCGGCCGCCGTGGCCGCGGGCGGAGTCGTGGGCTTCGTGGGGCTCGTCGCGCCCCACGCGGCCCGCCTGGTCTTCGGCCCCTCCCATCGCCGGCTCGTGCTCGCCTCCGCCGTAGCGGGGGCGGTCCTGCTGATGGCCGCGGACGCCCTGGCCCGAACCGTGCTGGCCCCCCTGGAGCTTCCCGTCGGCGTGCTGACCGCCTTCGCGGGGGCCCCCTTCTTCCTGGCCCTCCTGGCCCGCCGCGGCGGAGGCCGCCGTTGAGCGCGCCCGTCCTGTCCGCCCGGGGCCTGGCCTGCGGGTATCGGCGCGTCCCCGTGCTGAGGGACGTGAACCTGGACATCCCGGCCGGTGAGCTTACCGTGCTGGTGGGACCGAACGGATCCGGCAAGACCACCCTGTTACGAACCTTTGGAGGGCTCCTGCCCCCCCTCTCCGGAGAGGTCCGCGTACGGGGAGAGCCGATCACCCGCATGAGCGTGCGGAACCGCGCCCGGCTCGCGGCCTACGTGCCCCAGATGGAGACCCCGGTGCCCGGGTTCACGGCGCGCCAGACCGTGTGGGCCGGGCGCTTCGCCCGCCTGGGCTGGTTTGCTCCCGGGGGGCCCGAGGACGACCGGGCCGTGGCCGCCGCCCTGCAGGCCGTGGGCCTGCAGGGGGACGCCGAGCGCCCCGCTTCGGAGCTCTCGGGCGGGGAGTTCCGGAGGCTCCTGATCGCCCGGGCCCTCGCCCAGGAGGCCCCGGTCCTGCTTCTGGACGAGCCGGAAGCCCACCTGGACGCGGGCCATCAGGCCGAAATCCTGGGCATGCTCCGGCGCCTGGCCCGGGGCGGTGCGGCGGTGGCGGCGACCATCCACGACCTCAACCTGGCGTCCCTGTGGGCGGACCGGATCGGGATGTTGACCGGAGGGATGCTTTCCCCTCCGGTGGTCCCGGAGGAAGCCCTGTCCGAGGGGGCCGTGGAGAGGGCGTACAGGGCGGGGCTTGTCCGGGTGGGGCATCCCGGGGCCGATCGGCCCCAGTTCCTTCATCGGCCCCCTGAGGAGTAAGCCTCGAGTCTCCCGACGGATCCATCGGCCCGCAACAAGCTTCGTACCAGTGCCCCGATTTTGCGTTTTCCTCCTGATTCCAGTATCTTGGTTACCGTGAGCTGGACACCCTACGAGTCTACCCAGCGATCCCCGGCCCGAAACCTTGCATGGGAGGATGTCCTCCTGGAATCCCGGGAACGCGGACGGTCCGTATTCCTTGTTTACCGGAACGAGCCCTGCGTGGTGGTCGGACGCAACCAGAATCCCTGGAGGGAAGCGGCGACGGATTCGGGATTTCCTGTTTTCCGTCGCCGGAGCGGCGGGGGCACGGTGTACCATGACCCGGGGAACCTGAACTGGTCGTTCATGGTGGAGAGGGACGCCTGGGTCGTGGACGACGCCCTGGAGTTCGTCTCCGCGGCCCTGGGCCGCTTGGGGATTCGGCCGACCCGGGATTCCAGGGGCGCTCTGTTCTTGGAGGGCGGCAAGATCTGCGGAACGGCCCGGAGGTACTTCGGCCCCTCGGTGCTGATCCACGGGACCTTGCTGGTGTCGTCGGATCTGCCGGCTCTTCGGCGCTCCCTGTCCGGGATCCCTTCGGAGGGGGATCGGGCTGTGGCCTCCGTGCGCTCCCGGGTTCGGAACCTCGAGGATGTAATTCCTGGTCTGACGGTGGATTCGGTGCGAGACGCCCTGTTCGCTGAACTGGAGTCCCGGTACGGGGCCTCGAAACCGGAGGACCCCGGCCGGGTCCTGCCCGAGGGCGCCTGGTCGGACCGGGAGAGGGAGCACGGATCCTGGGAGTGGGTGTTCGGAAGCACGATGCCGTTCTGTGTCGCCCTCGGGCCTGCTTCCGGGGCGGCCCCGGGAGACGAAGAGCTCTTCCTACGGGTCCGGGAGGGACGGGTGGAGAGCGTCCGGACCCGGGCGGACATCGAAGGGGCTTCGGATCGGTCCTCGGATTCTAGGGTCCGAGAGCTTCCGGAAGCCTGGGCGGGGGAACCCTTCGACGCCGCCCTTCTTGAGGAGATCCGGGCCTGGGCGGCGGGAAGGGCCGCCGGGACAGGGAACGTTGATTCGCCAAGGCCCGGGGGGCCGGGCTCGGTACGGGACGGCGGTACAGGGTCTTGAAACCGGAAGGAGTTCTACATGGATTTTAATCAGATCGTTTCCGTTCTTCACTCACTCCTGGAGGAATCCAAGGTGGGGGTGCTCACCACGGTGGATGACCGGGGATACCCCCATTCCCGCTGGATGACCCCCGCCCTCCTGCCCCGGTTCCCCGGAAGGCTGTTCGCGGTCACCGGATCCCGGTTCGGCAAGGTGGGATTCATCCGGGAAAACCCGAAGGTGGAATGGGCCTTCCAGAGCCGGACCCTGGACCGAATCGTCTCCCTGAAGGGCAGGGCCTTCGTGGTGGACGAGCCGGAGCTGAAGGTCGAGGTGCTGGAGGCCATCGGGCCGAACCTCCAGGTCTTCTGGAGGATCAACCCCAAGGCCGGGGACCTGGTGGTGCTGGAGACGGAGATCGAGGAAGCGACCCTCTTCCTGCCCCTGAAGCAGGAATCCTTCCGTGCGGAGGCGAGCCATGGCTGAAAAGAAAACCCTGGGGGGGCACGACAAGAAGTTCCTGATGGGGCTCCTTACGTCGATGCACAGGATACGGGCCTTCGAGGAGAAGGCGGGGCAGATGTACGGCCTCCGGAAGATCGGGGGGTTCTGCCACCTGTACTCCGGGCAGGAGGCCGTGGCGGTGGGGGTCATCTCGGCCCTGGACCTGTCCACGGACTATGTCTTGACGGGATACCGAGACCACGGACATGCCCTGGCCTGCGGTATGGATCCCAAGGCCGCCATGGCGGAGCTCTACGGAAAATCCACGGGCTGTTCCAAGGGCAAGGGCGGTTCGATGCACTTCTTCGATGCGGGGAAGCACATGCTCGGCGGCAACGGCATCGTGGGGGCCCAGATCCCCGTGGCCGCGGGGGTCGCCTTCGCCCAGGCCTATAGGGGTCGCCTTGCCGGGGGCAGGCCGACGGGGGCCACGGTCTGCTTTTTCGGGGACGGAGCCATCCACCAGGGCGCATTCCACGAGGCCTTCAACCTCGCGGGTATTTGGAAGCTCCCCCTGATCCTGGTCGTGGAGAACAACCAGTGGGGCATGGGAACCAGCTGGAAGAAGGTCTCCTCCAACGAGGACTTCTCCGCCATGGCCGGGGCCTACTCGGCCCACGGGGAGGCCGTGGACGGCATGGACGTCCTTGCGGTCTTCGACGCGGCTTCCCGGGCGGTCAAGCGGGCAAAGGAGGAGGGCGCTCCGGCCTTGTTGGAAGCCCGAACCTATCGGTACAAGGGTCATTCCATGAGCGATCCCCAGAAGTACCGCACCCGGGAGGAGGTCGAGGCCTACCGGTCCCGGGATCCCATCCTGCTCTTGGAAGGGCGCATGGAGGAGGCGGGGCTCCTCTCGGACAAGGAAAAGGAAGCCCTCCGCGCGGAAGCCGAGGCCCTTGCCGAGGAGGCCGCGGCCTTCGCGGAGGCCAGCCCCGAGCCGGCCGCGGGGGAGCTGTACACGGACATCTACGCGGATCGGGAGACCGGCGGACAGGCTCCCTCGGAGGCATCATGGCTGTCATGACATATCGCGAAGCCCTGAACCGGGCCCTGGACGAGGAGCTCGCCCGGGACGAGCGGGTCCTCCTAATGGGAGAGGAGGTCGGGGAGTACGACGGGGCCTACAAGGTATCCAAGGGACTCTTGGCCAAGTACGGGCCCAACCGGATCCTGGATACGCCGATCACGGAACTCGGCTTCACGGGCCTGGGGGTGGGGGCCGCCATGGCGGGACTCCGGCCGGTGGTGGAGTGGATGACCCACAACTTCGCCCTGCTCGCCGTAGATCAAGTGGTCAACGAGGCCGCCAAGATGAGGTATATGTCCGGCGGTCAGTTCTCGGTCCCCATCGTATTCCGAGGCCCCAATGGCCCGGCGGAGTACCTCGCCAGCCAGCATTCCCAGGCCCTGGAGAGCTACTGGGCCCACGTCCCGGGCCTCAAGGTCGTGGCCCCCGCGACTCCGGCGGACGCCTACGGCCTCCTTAAAAGCGCGATCCGGGATGACGACCCCGTGGTGATGATGGAGGCCGAGATGATGTACGGCCTGAAGGGCGAGGTCCCCGACGAGGAGTTCCTGGTCCCCATCGGCAGGGCCGAGGTGCGCCGCCCGGGTTCGGACCTCACCCTGATCACCTATTCGAAACCCCTTTGGACGGTTCTAGAGGCCGCGGAAGAGCTGGCCCGGCAGGGCTTCCAGGCGGAAGTCCTGGATCTCCGGACCCTCCGCCCCCTGGACGAGGAGGCTATCTACGCGAGCGTGCGGAAGACCAACCGCTGCGTGGTGGTGACCGAGTCCTGGCCCCAGGCCAGCGTCGCCTCCCATGTGGCCTGGCTGGTTTCCCGGAACTGCTTCGACCGCTTGGACGCGCCGGTGGAGCTGGTCTCGGGGGAGGACGTGCCCATGCCGTACAACCACGCCCTGGAGCTGGCGGCCCAACCGAACGTGCCCAAGGTGGTGGCGGCGGCCCGGCGCGTCCTGTACGCGGAGGGATGATATGGCGGAAAAACTATACATGATCGCGCTGTCCCCGACCATGACGGAGGGTACGCTGACCCGGTGGAAGGTGGCGGAAGGCCAGGCGTTCAAGGCGGGCTCCGTTCTCTGCGAGGTGGAGACCGACAAGGCGTCCATGGACTACGAGGCGCCCAAGGACGGCGCTCTTCTCAAAATCCTCCTTGCCGAGGGAGGCCGCGCGGCCGTGGGGGACGTCATCGGGATCATCGGCAAGGCCGGGGAGAGCCCGGAATCCCTGCTCGCCCAGCTCTCTGCTGCGGCGGGTGAGACGTCCCCGGTGACGGCGGGCCCCGCGACGGCCGCCGCACTCCAGGCCGGCCCCGCGACGGCCGCCGCACTCCCGGCCGGCCCGGGCTCTGCGGGAGGCGCCTCCCCCGCGTCCGGAACTTCGACCTCCGGCGGCGCCGGGCGGACCCCCGCCGCCCCGGGTTCGGGGTCCTCGCTCCCTCCCTCGGCGCCCGCTGCCGAGCCGTCGGGATCGGCGCCCTCCTCGCCCCTGGCCCGAGTCCTCGCCGCCGAGCTGGGCGTGGACATCCGTTCCATCCGGGGGACGGGCCCCGGGGGCCGCGTCGTGAAGAGGGACGTGGAGGCCGCGGCGGCGGGGAGGGCGTCCCCCGCCCCGGCGAGCCCGCGCCCCGGCGCGGCTGCCTCGGCGATCCCCGGGCTCCGGGTGCCTGCGGCGGATCAGACGGTCCGGCGGGAGCCCGTGGCGGGAAAGCGGGCGGTCATCGCCCGGCGGCTGTCGGAGAGCTTCTTCTCGGCGCCCCACTACTATCTAAAACGGACCGTGGACGCAGAACGCCTCCTGGCCCTGCGGGAGGATCTTGCGGATACCGAAGGCCGGAAGCCCTCGATCAACGCCCTCCTGGCCAAGCTCTCGGCCGCTGCCTTGGCCCGGCATCCCGCGGTGAACGCGGGCTGGACGGACGACGGCAACGGGAACGCGGCCATCGAGTACCGATCCCGGGCGGACGTCGGCCTGGCGGTCGCCCTGCCGGACGGCCTGATTACCCCGGTGGTGCGGGACTGCGGGTCCAAGGGAATCTTGGACATCGACCGGGAGATGTCGGACTTGATCGCCAAGGCCAAGGGTCCCGGGCTGGCCCCCCAGGAATACACGGGAGCCACCTTCACGATCACGAACCTGGGAGGCTTCGGGGTGGAGGAATTCACCGCCATCATCAACCCCCCCGGTTCGGCCATTCTTGCGGTGGGAGCTGCCCGGGCGGAACCGGTCGCGATGCCCGACGGTACCGTGGCGGTCCGGAGGCGGATGAGCCTGACCCTAGGCTGCGACCACCGGGTCATCGACGGGGCCGTGGGGGCCGCCTTCCTGCAGGACCTGGCCCGGATGCTCGAGGAGCCCGGAAGGGCGCTCGGTTAGAACGGCGGCGGCCTGTCCGGCCCCAGGAGCGGCGGGCCGCTGGTTCCCGGGCGAAATCGGGGACCCTCCGGTTCCGCGGCGGGCACTATCCATATCCGCCCGATTTCTGTATAGTGAGTCCGAACCGGACGTGCCGCCGATGCGCGCCCGGGGAATGCACAACATCGGCGCCGACCCGCTCCACGGGCCCGTAGGGCCGAGGGAGGGGGTTTGGATATGGTAGCCGAATCCTGAAGACCCCCCGAAGCCTTCCCGAGAGGGACAGAGCCTCCCAATAACCTTCGCGATTCAACGTCCACCATTCACAGCACAAGCTTCGTGACACTACGGTCACACAAGGATCTCCATGAACGATTCCGGTTTCCGCTCTCTGGGGCTCATCGAGGCCCTCCTCTCCACCCTGGCCGAGGAGGGATATTCCTCTCCCACCCCCATCCAGGAAACGACCATCCCGAGCCTCCTCGCGGGGCGGGACGTGCTGGGCGTGGCCCAGACGGGCACGGGCAAGACCGCGGCCTTCGCCCTGCCCATCCTCCAGCGCCTGGCCGCTTCTCCGGCGCGCCCGGAGCCCCGGGCGGCCCGGGTCCTGATCGTGGCCCCCACCCGGGAATTGGCCGCCCAGATCGACGAGAGCTTTGCGACCTACGGCCGCCGCCTGCGGGCGACCCGGGCCTGCGTCTTCGGCGGTGTCGGCAAGAGTCCCCAGATCAAGGCCCTCTCCCGGGGGGTCGACGTCCTGACCGCGACGCCGGGCCGCCTCCTGGACCTCCACGGCGAGGGGTATATCCGCCTGGACCGGGTGGAGACGGTGGTGCTGGACGAGGCGGATCGAATGCTCGACATGGGCTTTATCCACGACGTGCGCAAGATCGTGGCCCTGCTGCCCAAGAGGCGCCAGACCCTGCTCTTCTCCGCGACCATGCCCCGGGATATATCCGTCCTGGCCTCGTCCATCCTGGACAATCCCGTACGAGTGGCCGTGGAGCCGGAAAAGCTGACGGTGGACAAGGTGGACCAGCGCATCCTTCATGTCCGCAAGGAGAACAAGAAGGACCTTCTGGCCCACCTGCTCCGCGAGGCAGATGTGCGCAGGGCCGTGGTCTTCACCCGGACCAAGCACGGGGCGAACCGCCTGTCCGCGGCCCTGGGGGCGGAGGGAATCTCCTCCGAAGCCATCCACGCCAACAAGAGCCAGAACGCCCGGATCCGGGCCCTGGACGGGTTCAAGCGCGGGGAAATCCGCGTGCTCGTGGCCACGGACCTGGCGGCCCGGGGCATCGATGTGGACGGGATCACCCATGTCTTCAACTACGAGCTGCCCAACGAGCCGGAGACCTACGTTCACCGCATCGGACGAACCGCCCGGGCGGGGGCCTCGGGTTCGGCCCTGTCCTTCTGCGATTCCGAGGAACGTCCCCTGCTCCGGCAGATCGAGCGCCTGTTGGGAAGGACGGTTCCGGTCGAGGCGGACCACCCCTACGTGTCCGCGTCGGTCGCGGAATCCACCCCGGCCCCGGAGGGCAGGCGGAACGTCATGCCGTCCCGGACGATGCGGTCCCGGAACTTCAGGAGCTCCTCGTCGGACAGGGGCCTGGACAACAGGAATCCCTGGAAGCCCCGGCAGCCCATGCGGTAGAGGTGGCGGAGCGAGTCCGCCCGCTCCACCCCTTCCGCGATCAGGTCCAGGCCCAGGTCCCGGGCGTTGCCCACCAAGGAGCGGACGATGGACCGGTCCTGGTGGTTCTGGTGGAGGTTCTCCACGAAGAGCCGGTCTATCTTGATTTCGTCCAGGGGGAAGCGGTGCAGGTGGCTCAGGGACGAGTACCCCGTCCCGAAGTCGTCCACCGAAACCCGCACGCCCATGGCGTTGAATCGCCGCAGGATCAGCGTCGTCGCCTCCGCGTCCTCGAAGAGGCTGGTCTCCGTGAGCTCGACGGTCAGGGCCCGTTCGGGGAGCTTCGAGGAGGAGATGAGCCCCGCCAGGGTTTCCTCCACGGCTCCGGAGCGGAACTGCCGGGGCGATAGGTTCACGGACAGTCCGATGTCCCCGCGGCCGGACTTGTGCCAGCTCGACAGCCTGCGCACGCACTGGTAGACCAGCCATTTGCCCAGGGGTTCGATCAGTCCCGTCTCCTCCGCGAGGGGTATGAAGGTCGCGGGCGGGATGAGCCCCCGGGTCGGATGGTTCCACCGGATCAGCGCCTCCGCCTCGATCCGCTCGATCCTCAAGACCCTCCCGTCGATGTCCGAAACGAAGAGCTTGGGCTGGAATACCAGGGAGAATTGTTCGCCCAGGTGGCGGATGGCCGGGGCCTCGATGGCCCGGATGATGGAGTTCTGGAGCTCCACCCTCTCCACGACGCTCTGAAGGAGGGTGGGGCGGAAGAGGACGAAGCTCTTCTTCCGTTCCTGGGCGGAGCCCGCGGCCACGTCCGCGTAGTGCAGGAGGTTCGATCGGGTCCGTCCGTGCTCCGGGAAGTACGCCGCCCCGGAGGTCACAGGCAAGGAAACGGTGAACCCCGCGAAGACGTGGGGCTCGCACAGGGCGGACAGTAGGCGGCGAAGGACCTTCTTGAGGTCCTGGCCCTTGGCGCCCCGGAGTACCAGGACGAACTCGTCCTCCCGGGTATGATAGACCTTGTCTTCGGGGCCGAGGACCGAGTTGACCCGGCAGCCCGTCTGATAGAGGATCCACTCGCTGATGCTGGACCTGAGGGTCTTGCGGACCATCGAATAGGTCTGCCCCAGCTGGATGATCAGGACCGTGAATCCGAGGGTCGAGGGTTTCGCGTTCTCCGATTCGATCAGGTTATCCAGGTCGATCTCAAGGCGGAAGTGGGTGGGCAGGCCGGATTGGGCCTGGAAGGAGATCTTCCGTTCCAGGTGGGCGACCTTCTTTTCGAGGGCGCTCACCTGGGCTCGAAGCCGGGTGTTCTCCTCCGAGATGGATGTGACGAGGGTGGTCGTGCCTTCCTGGCTCTTCGAAGCTGAGGTCATCCTGCGCTTCCATCCTTGTAGGCGCCCGTCCCGCTTCCGGGGACGGAGTTGTTCAGTTTCTTATCGGCAGATATATATCCAAACCTTAAGTGTTTTCGGCCGTGAAGGACTTGCCTGTCCGCAGGATTCGGTTTGCCGGGAACCAGACTCGAACTGGCACGGCCTCTCGGCCAGGGGATTTTAAGTCCCCGGTGTCTACCATTCCACCATCCCGGCGTCCGGCCCGGCGGGCCCTTGCGCCCGCCCGGCCGCGGTTACGCATGGTACCCGCCTGGTCTCCCGCGGTCAAGGACGCGCCGGGCGGACGCTCTGTCCCGTTCGCGGAACGGGAGCGCTCGCCGGGGTTCAGGGGCGCCTGCGGCGCTCCAGGGCCAGGTGCACGGCGCCGTAGGCCCCGTCGTAGATGCCCGCCCGGGCGTTCCGGAGTATGTTCCCGATGTACATCTCCAGAAGGTCGTCCTCCTCCACCAGGAGCCGCAAGGCTTGATGGAGGCTCGCGTCCGAGGCCGTCTCCAGGGTGCCGTCCCCGATCTCGGATCCCCGGATAGCCCCCCAGGCCTCGTGGCGTCCCACCCGCTGGATGAAGAGCTTGGGCACCGGATAGAAGGCGAGCTCGCTGGGCTTGGTGATCATGATGTCCGAAGCCCGCATAAGGAGGTTCGTGGTGTATACCGCCGCGAAGAAGGCCTCGTGCAGGAAGATGTGGACCCCGGAAACGGGGCCGGTCCGGATATCCCGGGCGAAGGCCTGGGTTTCCGTCCAGTCCGAGTGCAGGGTGTAGCGGATGCCGTCCGCGTCCAGGGACCGGCGGAGCTCCTCCCACCTTCCCGCGTGGTCCCCCATGTTCACGAGCAGGGCCAGCTTGCCCGCCTCGATGGCCCCCTTGGAAGCCCGGGCTATGTCCGCGAACCTCCGCGCCTGAGCTCCCGCCCCGCCCATGGTCAGGAGGAAGCGCCGGGTCTCCTTGTCCCGCAGGCGGCGCAGGCGGAAGGAGCAGTCCTCCTCCACCGCCGAGACGATCTCGTGGTCCACGTAATGTCCCACGTAGCGGATGTCGTCCCTGGGAAGGGCGTACATCAGTTCCTCTTCCCCGCCCATGTCCCGCAGAGTACGGTAGCCCATGTAGGCCGAGGGCGTCTGAACGACGTGGACGCTTCCCTCGACCAGGTGGAAGGCCAGGGGGTAGTTGTCCGGGATCAGGGTCACCACGTCCTCCATCCCCGCCCGAACCGCGGCGTGCCCGGTCCAGGGATGGGTGGAGAGGAAGGGGATGTCCCGGGGCAGGCCGGCCAGGAGGGGGGCGAAGAGCCTGGAAAGGGCGCGGTCCCGGGCCGTGTAGGAAAGCCGCTTGGCCATATCGGAGGTGACCTTTTCCCAGATGAGCTTGTCGAACCACTTGAAGCGCTGGGAAACCCGGGAGCCGAGATTGTAGAGATCCTCCAGGTAGTCGATGGTCCGGCTGGCCGCCGTATCCGGGAAGGACATCAGGTCCATCCAGTACGGAGTGAGCCCCATGGACCGGGCCGCGGAGGCCAGGGCCAAGCCGATGCGGTAGTGCCCGAATCCCATCCGGATCGTCCCCAGGACGATGCCCTTCTCCCGGTCGATCTCCTCGTAGGGCCCGCCGTCCGGGCTCTGTTCCTCCAGCTTGCGGATCCCGAAGAGGTCGTAGGCCGGCCCCATGGGCACGGCTCCCAGCCGGGGAGAGTCCTCAGGGGAGAAGGCAAAGCGGCGGGCATAGCGGCGGAAGGTGCGTTCGGCGCTCTTGAGCGCCCGGCCGGGAAGACGGTTTCCGAAGATTTTTGTCTCGTCCACGATGTCCCTCTTTTTTGCCCCCCTTGTCCTAGGTGCGGGCCGATGCCTCGAGTATATCCGGCGCCGGTCCGGACGCAAGGGGCGGCCGCGCGTTCCCGGGGGCGAAGGGGAACAGCCTCGGACTCCTCGAGTCCCCCTCAGAGGATCCGGATCAAGAGCATGTACAAGGCCGTACCCCCGGCTATGGAGAGCAGGGTGTTCCGTCTCCATAGGTGCAGGGCGGCGGTCAGGGCTGCCGCCGCCGCCTCCGGGGCGCCGTGGGGCGCGGCCAGCCAATCCACGTCCTTGAAGCAGTACAGGGTCAGGATCGTGAGGACCGCGGGGGGGCCGTAGGAGGCCAGGAAAGGGACGAATCCCGGCACCTTCCGGTTCCGGAATACCAGGAAGGGCAGAGCCCGGGTGGCCGCCGTGGCCGCCACCATCGCCGCGATCGAGGCCAGGACCCGCAGGTTATCCACGGGTTTCCAGCCTTTTCCGCAGGGCGAACAGGAGGATCCCCGAGGCGCCGATGGCCGGCAGGAGCATCCGGGACGGCCCCAGGGCCAGGTAGGCGGCCGCGGCGCAGGCCCCCGAGGCCAGGTAGGGCAGGGGGCTGCGGACCTTGCGGGTCTGCTCGATCAGGAGCACCGTGAACAGGGCGGTCAGGGAGAACTCCAGCCCCCGGGTGTCGAAGGCGGCGAGTCCCCCCGCCAGGGTCCCGGCCAGGGTGCCCAGGACCCAGTACGACTGGTTGAGCGCGGATACCCAGAAGCGGAACCGGTCGGGATCGACGCCCGGGGGGGCGGAGACCGTGGAAAGCAGGGCGTAGGTCTCGTCCGTGAGGGTGAACACCAGGTAGGGTTTCCGGGCTCCGGCCCGGGAGTAGGTCTCCAGGAACGACAGCCCGTAGACCATGTGCCGGAGGTTCAGCAGGAATGTAGCCGCCGCGATCTCCGCCAACCCCGCGCCGGAGGCGATGAGCCCCACGCCCATGAACTGGGCCGCCCCGGCGTACACGAACAGGCTCATGGCCGGGGCCGCCCAGAGGGGCAGGCCCGAACTGGCCAGGAGCAGGCCGAAGGCCGCGCCGATGGTCGTGTACCCCAGGAAGACCGGGAAGGTCGCGGGCAGGGCGGCCCGCAGAGCCGCGCCCGGGGGCGGGCCGACGTCGCCGTTTCGATCCGTAGTCTCCATGCCCGGGGACTCTATACCGGGCCGCCGAGATGCCGCAAGGGCCGGGACTCACGGTTCAGGACTCCGAGGATCGGAAATAATGGATAAATTATATAAATTAGAAGCATACGGGGCGAGGATTCCTAGTAATTCCCTGATATATTTCAACAATTCGAACGAATTCTA
>Ga0067045_1028328_pt1 | contig 36110 bp, 31 predicted proteins | sample TerdegcTABiofilm_FD_59184 | JGI IMG/M metagenome (GOLD analysis project Ga0067045, IMG submission 59184) | Combined Assembly of (Gp0054472, Gp0054536) Wastewater bioreactor microbial communities from Singapore -Terephthalate degrading...
TCAGCGGGAAAGATGGAAAGTATCGGATGGTGGTACTGGCGGGGGACAAAAAACTCCAGAACAACAAGCTGAAGGCTCTTTTCGGGGTAAAGACAAGCATGACAGGGCCAGAAGAAACGTTAAAAGTCACTGGCTTTCCTCCCGGTGGAGTCTGCCCCTTTGGCTTGAACGGCTCCATCGAGATTTTTCTCGACAAAAGTCTCGAGATGTACGACACCATCTACCCCGCGGCGGGAACCGACTCAACCGGTGTTCCGTGTACCTTTAAGAAGCTCCTCGAGATCACCGGTGCCACTATTTGCGATGTTACCTAGATGAAATTGTCTACCCGCACCCGATATGGTCTACGCCTCATGTACCAGCTGGCGTTGCGGTACAACCAGGGGCCGATTCAGCTTTCCGAAATCGCGGAAACCGAAGAAGTTTCGGAAAAATACCTGGGCCAGATCGTGATCCACCTCCGGGCAGCCAAACTGATCCAATCCCACAGGGGTGCCCAGGGGGGATACTTTCTCGCAAAACCCCCTAACCGGATCAACGTGTTCGAAATCGTCCAAGCCCTCGAAGGGTATGTATCTATCATAGACTGTACAGAGAACCCCGATTCCTGCGAACGAAGCGGGGAATGCGCTGCCACCGAAATCTGGAAGATCTTGAGTGAAACTATCCGAAAGACCCTTGAAGGGATCAGCCTGGAAGATATGATCCGCATGGGGAAGGCTAAGGGAGCTTTCTTCGATTTTTCTATTTGACCTGCCTGTTTATTGGCCCGACTGCATACCGGCCCCGGTGAATAGAAAGCTTCGTACCTACCAAACAGGCAGTGATCGATCTTGCAAAGCATGTTGTCTCTTCATCGCTGGGCATCCAACGAGCCGGTACGTTTCTTAGCCCTTGACTTTTTCCCATAGTTGAATTACTACTAATAAGGTAGTTTTTGTAGTATTTCATTTCTAGGAGGCCCCTATGCGTATTACTCGATCTATTACGGATCTAATCGGAAACACCCCCCTCGTACAACTGAACCGAATCGGGAAAGATTGTCCTGGCAGAATCGTAGCAAAACTGGAATCCTTCAACCCGGGATCCAGTGTGAAGGATCGTATTGCCCTTGCCATGATCGAGGATGCCGAATCGAAAGGTCTGCTCGATAAGGATACTGTCATCATCGAACCCACCAGCGGGAACACGGGAATCGGCCTTGCCATGGTTGCTGCGGTAAAGGGCTACCGGTTGATTCTTACCATGCCCGAAACAATGAGCATGGAACGCCGGAAACTATTGAAAGCCTATGGAGCGGAGATCGTCCTCACCGATGGTACCCAGGGGATGAAGGGGGCCATCAAGGAGGCAGAACGACTGTTAACACAATACCCGAAGAGCTTCATGCCCCAGCAGTTCCAGAACCCTGCAAACCCTGCCATTCATGAGCGGACCACAGCCCTCGAGATCTGGAAGGATACAGAGGGAAAGGTAGACATCTTCGTGGGAGGAGTCGGAACAGGAGGTACCATCAGCGGAGTGGGGAAAGTCCTCAAGTCCCGGAAACCAGTACACGTGGTGGCAGTGGAACCGGATCGGTCTCCTGTACTATCCGGCGGTGCAGCTGGACCCCATCGAATCCAGGGGATCGGCGCGGGATTCGTTCCGGAGGTTCTTCGACGAGAGGTGATCGACGAGATCATTCGGGTAACGGATGAGGATGCTATTGCTATGGGCAGACGCCTCGCCCGGGACGAGGGGATTCTTGCCGGAGTTTCTTCAGGAGCTGCCCTCTGGGGGGCTCTCCAGGTGGCAAAACGCCCTGAGTCCGAGGGGAAACTGATCGTTGTGGTCCTTCCGGATACTGGGGAGCGGTACCTATCCACCAGCTTGTTTGAGGATTAAACACTCATAATACAGTTAAAGGCGTCGATACAGCGCTTTAAAACCGAGCCTGCATCGGGATAGTATGAAGGGGATTTATCCGAAACGGCCTAGAATGTAATCTTCCGTTTCCTTCAACTGGGGTTTCACGAACATCACTCCCGTAGGAGCGTATTCAATCAGACGCCCCATGTACATGAAGGCAGTGAAATCGCTCACCCGTGCAGCCTGCTGCATGTTGTGGGTTACGATGAGGATTGTATACTCACCCCTAAGCTGGTGGATCAGTTCCTCTACCTTGGCGGTCGCGATGGGATCCAGCGAGGAAGCGGGTTCATCCATCAGGAGCACCTCGGGATCGGCTGCGATAGCACGGGCAATGCAGAGCCGTTGCTGCTGCCCACCGGACAGGGCGAGGGCACTGTCATGCAGCCGATCCTTCACTTCGTCCCACAAAGCTGCTCCCCGTAACGAGCGTTCACACACCTCATCCAGTATCCGCCGATCCCGGATCCCATCGATCCTAAGAGGGAACACCACGTTTTCGTAGATGCTCATGGGAAAGGGATTTGGCTTCTGCGCGACCATCCCCATCCGCTTTCGCAGCTCGATCACATCCACATCCGGCGCGTAGATGGAATCCCCATTGAGGAGCATATCGCCCGAGATTTGTACCCCGTCGATCAAATCATTCAGCCGGTTGACCGATCGAAGAAGGGTAGATTTCCCGCATCCCGAAGGACCGATGAGGGCGGTTACTTTACCTTTAGGAATATCCATGCCGATCCGAAACAAGGTTTGAGCTTTTCCATACCAGAGACTGAAATCCTTGATCCGCAACACTACTTCAGGATCTGCCAAATCGGAAAGGGCAGGATGGATGGCAGGTTCTACTTCCATTCCGTGAGAGACTCGAACGATCGCATTCATCGTCTCTTGTATTCTAGCATCCTTCGTATCGACCAACATTTCACACCTCCCGAGAGATGAACTTACGGTATAGCCTGTTCCGCAAGTAAATAGCTACTAGGTTTAAAATCACAATGATCAGAATCAATAAGAGGGTGGTAGTGAATACCATGGGTTTGGCCGCTTCACTGTTCTGGCTTTGGAATCCCACATCGTAAATATGAAAACCTAGATGCATAAAACTTCTTTCCAAATGGATGAAGGGGAAGTTCCTATCGATGGGAAGTTCCGGAGCCAGTTTCACCGCACCCACCAGCATCAGGGGAGCTACTTCGCCGGCTCCGCGAGCCATGGCAAGGATCATACCAGTCAGGATTCCCGGCAGAGCACGGGGGATCACGATCCGCTGGATGGTCTGCCACTTACTCGCTCCACATGCATAGGCCCCCTCCCGCATCGAGTTGGGTACTGCAGCCAGGGCTTCTTCCGATGCCACGATCACTACCGGCAGGGTCAATAAGGATAGGGTCAACGCAGACCATAGGATACCTCCCGTTCCAAAGGTGGGATTCGGCAACCTAGCTTCGAAAAAGGCCCGGTCTATTGAAGATCCCAAAAAATAGCAAAAGAATCCCAACCCGAACACACCGAATACAATGCTCGGAACTCCTGCTAAGTTATTCAGAGCTATTCGTACAGCACTCACTAGAGCCCCTGCTCGGGCATACTCCCGTAGGTACAAAGCTGCAATTACCCCTAGAGGAGAAACGATGAGAGACATCAGGAGGGTCATCACCACGGTACCGAAGATGGCTGGGAATACTCCCCCCTCGCTATTTGCCTCCCGTGGTTCCTCTAGAAGGAACTCTTTCCACCTCTCTATGTAGACAGAAAGTTTTTCGAACCACCCAAGCTGGTTTGCCGGATACCCTCGAACGATAGTCGCAAGGGGTAACGGCACCACTCCCCCGTCCGAAACCTGCATCAGCAGGGCATACCGTTGAGTTTCCGTCTTCAGGGTTTCAATTTGGGTACGGATTTTACTATACTCCGCTTCTATACTCTCCTTCATACTATTATATGCGGCGGTAGCTTTCTGGAGCGCCTGTTGCCGCCCCTCACGGCTTTCTTCTGCAGCCTTTCTCAGTTTCAAGTCCTTGTCCCGGACGTTCAATCGAGCTTGTTCTAATCGATAGTTCAGAGAGCCTAATACCTCTTTCTCTAAGTAATGGATCTGCTTTCGTTTTCTCTGTACTTCCGGAAAATGCTCCCGGAACGCGCGGTAGGTTTCCTTCGGATCTTCTGTGACAGTCTTCCCATCTACCTGAAAGCCCATAGGGATTCCGTAGAAACGACCCCATGAAAGCCGTTCCCACACGAATGCCCATTCGGGATAGGTGGTGAGCTGGATCTGAAAATCGCTTACCCAGTTGAAATGCGTATTTGTGAGTTCGTAATTTCCCGTACGGACCAAGTATCGCTCCGAAACACCCTGTCTAGATTCCAAGAATTTCTGAGCTCTTTCTCGATAAGCCTCGGGTAGCTCTCCTACCTGTTCATTGGAAGGCCTGTACGTTTCCACCCGTGTCACTTCCCCTAGGTATCGCTTTCCTTCTACTGTTTCAAAATGAACGATCTTCTGAGGCCAGAAAGTCAAAGAACCCATTATCAGGATTAAGAGCAAGAGGCCGAGTATCATGACCAGGGCAATCCCCAACATCCCTCCTAGTAACCATACGAACGGCGTTCCAAAGGAGGATAGGGCTACCGTCCGTTTCATTGCTTTAGGTCTGGGTTGCTGGAAAGGGGGGGGCAGCAATTCCTCAATTTTTACGGCTTCCACGTTCATCATCCCTCTTAGTAGTATTTAAAGCTGGTAAGATCTAGCCCGGAAACGCATCCTCTGGATTTCTGCCACTGTGTTTACCACGAAAGTCAGAACGAACAAGGTTAAAGCGGCGAAAAAGAGAATTCGGTAATGGGTACTTCCCACAACAGCCTCGGGAAGCTCTACCGCAATGTTTGCCGACAAGGTACGAAACCCATTAAAGGGATTCCATTCCAGGATCGGAGTATTGCCCGTAGCCATCAGCACAATCATCGTTTCCCCGACAGCCCGACCAAAGCCGATCATCACGGCCGAGAAAAGCCCGCTCATGGCTGTAGGTATCACCACCCGGACCGTAGTCTGCCAGGGCGTTGCTCCCAAAGATAGGGCGGCCGATCGTAAAGAGTTGGGGACACTCTTCAACGCATCATCCGAAATCGTATAGATGATGGGAATGATAGCAAAACCCATCAGAAAACCCACAACTAAGGAGTTCCTCTGCACATACGTTCCCATCAATCTGCCAAAAATGGGGAAAGGGGCCCGAGAATCCAATCCCATCAGATCCAGCATAAAGGCTATTCCGACGGCAAAAGATAGGGATAGAGCTCCGCCCAATATGAGCTTCAAAAAATCGATCATAGCAGGGGAAAGCTTTGATGAGATTTGCTGGAGTACTCTGTCTACCCTTACTGCACGAACAATAAAGCCGCTTCCTAGAATCGAGAGGGGAAGGAGTAGAAAAATCCATCCAGCTGTACCCCTGCCGATTTGACCGTCCAGCCAGCTTTTCAAGTCCCCGTAGAACAGGATTCGTTCCAGTACGGGACCGCCCCAAAGAGCCATAAGGATGCCCAGAGGAAGGGATACAAAGAGAAGAAGGAAGAAGCGATACCGGGATACCAGGATGAACCGTCGTTTCGATAGAAACTGCACCAGATACCCAGACATCAAAAAGACCACAGGGATTGAGAATAAGCAGAAAAGAATGGTAGGTACCCTATTTTCCACAAAGGGTGCTACCACTAAAGCGGCAAGAAACCCTAGTACCACACTGGGCAAACTCGCCATAATTTCGATCAGCGGCTTGATCCGAGCTCGCGCATTTGGATGAAGGAACTCGCTCGTATAGATAGCAGCCATAAACGCGATGGGTACTCCGAACAGGAGGGAATAGAAAGTCGCTTTCAACGTACCAAAAATCAATGGTACTAACCCAAACTTTGGTTCGAAGGAATCCGTTCCACTGGATGACTGCCATATATGCTCTGCCCTTGCATTTCCCTCATAGAGGATGGGGCCAAACAATGATTTAAACGATACTTCAGGATACCCTTCTTTCATACTGTAGTATAAGAGAGTACCGTCAGCTCCCAAGGCTCCTACTCCATCATTCTTGGGGGCGAGAAGAATCTGATCTATGGGGATGCCGTTAAAGGCATGGACCTGTGCCAATAACCGTTCACTGGTTAGAAAGAGCACCCGAACACTTCCATCACTATATCCCACGGCCAGAAGGCGCTTTCGAGTAGAAGGAACGATTGAGGTGACTTTGGCAGTTCCATGAAAAACGTGTGAATTGGTCAGAACAAGCCTATCATTGTTCCTGCTTAAATGCCAACTAGACACTCTGCCTAGGGTGTCGCCTATCACGACCGTTCCCCTCCCTAGCAGAATAGAGGTAGTCGTGATCCGTGCCTCCTTGGTTCCATTGGAAAGGTCTGACATCAACTTAAATACGTTGCCCCTTTCTACGACCTTAGCTTCCTCAAGAGACCCAGAGGATGCATTTAAATCTATGCGAAGGTACGATCCATCCTTCCACAGGAGAAACGCCGTTTCCCCTGTTCCAAGGAGATATAGATAGTCTGGACCCCCTTCGCCGGCGGATAAAGGAACTCGTAGGTCTTTTTCCTCAGCTTCTATTCGTTCCTCACCCGTGAGCAGATTCATTCTCTTGGTAACCGTACGAATGAACAGGATCCCATTGGCATAGTACCCAGCCACTACAGGGCCATTAGGGGAATCTACGCGATCGATCCGGACTATGGGTTCCTGATAAAAACTAAAGATCGGTTTTTCCACTTCCACCAACAGATCTTCTAACCGGAGCTGTCCGTCCTGGGTTTTTTCTACCACCTTCCCATCCCAGAGAAAAGGTCTCCCCACCGGAATGTTTGTATCTTCTCCCTTCACCTGAGAGATCTCTAAATATTGGGATTGAAAAATGATCCTACCACCTTGTGTAGAACCATCCTTGAACCCTGCTACAAACGTTCCCGTCTCACGATTGAAATGGAAAGCACTAGGAATCTTATCGAATAGGACATACTCGTTCAAAATTTGACCACTAGGTAGGAAAAAGGACCGAATGGACCGTTTTTGCCAAAGACCCTGAAATCCTAAACCTTGGGATGGACTGAGCTCTAGAAGTTGGAATTTGGTGAATTCTCCGGAAGAAATTGGAGACCCCAAATAATTAGAGTTCTGAAAGGTTAGTGACCCCCTCTGGAAAAGGGGTACTACCACAGAGGAAAGAAATACGAATACGAGGGACACCGCGAGGATGATCCCAATCCCTCCTATCGTAATGATTCCCCTGGACACTGTGTCCAGGAGAATCACTGATGGTCTCGTTTTTCGAATTTTTCGTTTTAGGGGCACAGGATAGATGTTCACTTATTGCAAACCCACTTTGGATAGTTCCTGCCGAGCAATCGCATTTGTGACGGGGAAATATCCGTCTTTCACTACGTCCGCTTGCCCTTCTCGGCTAAAAATATAGCGAATGAACTCCCGACGTAGAGGATCCAACTGGCTACCCGGTTTGTAGTTCACGTAGATATAGAGGAACCGAGAGAGAGGATAATCGCCCGTATAGGCATGCGAGGGATCTGCAGGAATGAAAGGCTTACCCGGCCCCGCAGATATGGGAACGGCACGCACATCGGCCGTAAGATATCCAATTCCTCCATAGCCTATGCCATACCGGTCCGAAGCTACACCTTGAACCACGGAAGAAGTACCCGGTTGTTCTTTAACGGTAGGTTTATAGTCCCCATTGAATAGCGCGTGTTCCTTGAAATACCCATAGGTTCCAGAAGCGGCATTCCGTCCATACAGGTCAATGGGTTTATTGGCCCATTCGCCGGTAAGGCCTAGATCCCCCCATGTGCGAATGTCTTTTTGATATCCACCCCGGCGATTCACGGAGAAGATGGCGTCTATCTCTTGCAGGGTAAGTCCCCGCTGCGCAATGGGATTGTCCTTATGGACGAACACTGCCAGCATATCGATCGAAGTCCGCAACCCGATGGGCGGATACCCAAACTTTTTCTGAAACTGATCGATCTCCGCAGACTTCATGGGTCGGCTCATTGGTCCGAACTGAGCTGTCCCCGCGATCAAAGCGGGAGGAGCCGTACTAGAGCCTTTCCCTTCGATCTCGATCTTCACGTTGGGATACATCTTCGTGAACCCCTCTGCCCAGAGGGCCATCAGGTTGTTCATACTATCGGAACCGATACTTTTCAAGTTTCCCGATACTCCTTGAACAGCCCGATAGTTAGGCAAAGCAGAGTCGACCCGTACTTGAGCCGTGCCTACATAAGCCCCTAGGATCAAGAGTCCTAGGATTCCAACCAATACTCTTCGCATTCTTTCCTCCTATAGATTGACTCCTATGTAAGGGGATTCGAAGAGGTAGAGTGCTCTCATCCTCTAACCGAATCCGCTTTTCTGCGTATACAATCCGAAGGAAATGTTAGAATTCTGTTAAAACTGTATTTAATTTTTATTAAACAGGTAGGTTGCTATGTCTATCCAAGCATCTTCTAGGGCTCAATGGCCTTTAGCCCGGTACTTGTCGATTTTTTCCGTGCTGGTTCCGATTCCCTCTCCGCTCCAGAGCTTCATGTAGGTAGCTACCATAGGAGCCCCAGCGGCAAGCACTGTCCGGTGCACGGTGGCCGCTAGTTCCAGAAGCTGGTCTAACGGACCCTCCACCACAGTTTCGAAGGGGCCAACGGTATAGGACATTCCTGTGCCATCGATCGCTTGGATTGCCTGATCCACCAGGGCCCAAACTCTTGCCCGATCCACGATCCCCATGGGTAACACCTGGATCGCCAAGGCGGAAGGGATGTTTTGAAAGTTCAATCCTTGTTGATTTCGTTGATTCTGTCTTTTCATTCTGCCACCCCTTATATTTCCAAAATCCTACTCATCCCAACTCAAAGACAAACCGTCCCGAGTGGATCAAGAGCAGGAAAGCTCCAGCTGCCACCCCGAATCCTATGATGCAGTAGATCGTGTCTTTCCAAGTCCATTGGATTCTTTTGATAAAGGTTCGGGTGGTCGCTTCATCGATTCCCCGGGCTGCCATGGAGAGTGAGACTCGTTCCCCATGGCGTACCGCTCCGGACAATAACGTGACCGCTCCTCGAAGGAATCCCTTGAAGGGTTTCCCTATCCCTCCGGATCGTATCGCGTGGGCGTGCCGGATTATATCCATGTCCCTTTTCAACAGGGGAATCACGTTCCATCCGGCGAAGAGAGCAAAACCTATGCGGGGAGGAAGACGCAGGTTGTGCATGAGGGAGCGAATCAGGTCGTAGGGATCCACCAGCAGGATGTACCCCACCGAGAGGGAGACTAAAGTGGTGCTACGGAGAAAAACTGCCACGCCCCTCTGGAAACCGTCCACACCTTTTGCCGGGAAGAGCACGTTCAGAAGGAATAAACCGACTCCCACCCCCGACAGAATTCCAACGGTTAAGAGGTACTTCCGTACGTTTACCGTACCGGCTAGGGCGAGATTCGTCATACCCAAACAGAAGAACACCACCGGAGTGGTAGTGTCGAAGGCCAACAACACCGGAATCAGAAGGAAGAAAGTCACTAGTAGAATGGCTAACGGATTACGCCGGGCAGCAGACGAGTTCACGTTTTTCCTCCCTGACCAACTGTCCTTCTTTCATGGTATACACCGTATGGGCCGTTTTCTCTGCAAAGGCTCTATCGTGGGTAACGAACAGCACTCCTGCTCCCGCTTCTGTGAGGGACCGGAGATCCTTACGGAGAAGGCTTTTCGCATACTCATCCAGCCCATAGGTAGGCTCGTCCAACAGGTACAGGGGCCGCCTAACCCGGAAGGCTACCGCTAGATTCAGTCGCCGCTTTTCCCCTTCGCTGAGCCGGAAAGGATGAGCATCTAGACGGTGAGCCAGGCCAAACCGTTCGGTCATCCGTTCGATACGCATCTCAGACCCTTCCCCTGCCCTAGCAAGATCTTTCTGAACAACGGAGAGTTCTTCCCGAACCGTTTCGGCCAAAAACATATGTTCGGGATTCTGAGGAATCAACATGAAGAGGGAATAGAAGGTTTGTTTCGAAAGGGTAGTGATATCCTTCCCCTGGATGAACACTTTGCCTTTTTCCACGGGAAGCCGGCCGGAAATTTTCCCCAACAAGGTGGTTTTTCCCGCTCCACTGGGGCCTAGCAGAGCCACGATCTCTCCCGCGCCCACGGTCAGATGGAGATCATGGAACAATTCCGTGCTCGATTGGGTGTTCCGCTCGAAACCATATCCATTCCCATTTCTTGTGAACCATCGGTGCGAGAGCCCTGCTACCCATAGAACCGGACCCATGGCAGTATCTGCCAGATCCGTACCACGCATCCGGGCTTTCAATTCTACTGGGTCCTTCAGCAGGATAGAGGCATTTCCACCCCTTCCCATAGCCTCTGGCAACTCACCACCGAAGCTAATCGATTCCACTAGATCCGGGGTAAAATCGGATTCCAGAAGGCTGCCGTCTTCTTGCACCTGATACGCTTTTTGACACACCCGAGAAGCCGCTTCCAACCTGTGCTCCACCACCACGATTGCGGTCTCAGGTGGGAGTAGATCGAGGGCCTGGAAGAACCTCTGAGAGGACTCCTCGTCCAAGTACGAGGTAGGTTCATCGAGAAACAGCACTTCTGGTTCCATGGCAAGGGCTGCCGCGAGGGATACCCGTTGGCATTCCCCTCCGGAAAGACTCAAGGGATGACGACCCGAAAGGTAAGCGATCCCCAATGCTTCCAGGGTCTCCCTTACCCTTCTCCGTATCCATAGGGGTTCCTTTCCCTGGTTTTCCAGGGCAAAGGCTACCTCCTCTTCCACGGTGGGAGTTACCACCTGAGCTTCGGGATTCTGTAACACTACACCCCGCCGGTGATAGAGAATCTCCCGCTCACCCGAAAGCTCCCCCGCCACGTACTCGGGCGCTAACCCCGCGAGAATTAACAGGAGGGTAGATTTCCCACTCCCGGACCGTCCCCGGAGGAGGATCCGATCCCCTCTTCTGACGGTTAGATCCACTCCCCGTAGGATGGGGGCCTTCGCCCCCCGATACCGGAAGCCCACCTGTTTCAACCGAATAAGGGGATTCATTTTATCCCATCTTCCCCCGAGAGCAGGTTGGCGGTCACACCCGTTTTTTGGATTCCTTTCCCGATTCGATAAGCCAGCCAACCCGCCCAGAAGGCCCCACCCGCCACGATACTCACCAACTGTATAAGCCACACCCACGGTTGGAGAGTCCAATACTGACTGTAGAAAAAGTCCAGCACGTAGGAAAACACTCCCGCCATGCTTCCCGCGAGGATCATGGTCTTGAGATCCCACCGTTTGTATTTCGTAGCGGCAAACACCAGCTCAGAACCTACCCCCTGCACCAGCCCCCAGATGGCCGCCGTGATTCCCCACTGGGTGATAAACCCTTCGAGAATGGCGGCAAGAAGTTCTCCCAACAGTGCCGAGCCCCGCCTACGGATCAGATAGGGTACCAGGGTTCCGCCGATAAACCATGTCCCCGCGAAGAGATAATCCAGCCCTATCGCTTTCAGGGGAGCGGTAAAGGAATTGAGGAACGTCCAGCCCCAGAAGAGAATCCCGATCGCGATGGACAGGATCACCAGCACCACGATTTCATTCAGTTTCCAGGAATGATTCCCAGCCATACAACCTCCTCCCGGCAATTCCGGGTTCCAAGAGTAGTATTCGGCTGTGGGGATGAGAAGTCGTCGGATCCCTTCGCCGGCATTACCCGGATCAGGTTCAACGGGTGTAATCTCAGGCTCCTAACAGGAACCACCCCACACGACAACAAAAATATACTGTCTCGGCTTCCAAAGGGTCAAGGGAAGCATGGGTTTTTATTAATTAAACAGTACGAAAGTACTGGTTTACAAAAAGCATTCAATACCTGTGTAATTAACATAGTAACGTTTAGGAGGTTGATGCGATGAGTAAGTTCAAAGTATTAAGTTTACAATGTTCATTAATCTTGGTCATGTTTTTGAATTTAACAATAGATACTGTTTGTCAGACAATTGATGGCAAAAAACATCGGTTTGTTCAATTAGCCGAGTTTGAAGTCCCCGAAGCGAATCAAGGGGTAGGTGTAGATAATAATTATTTCTATGCGATAGATAATACAAAAATTGCAAAATATGACAAGAAAACTGGAAAAAAAATTTCGGTTTGGGATGGCCCGAAAGTCACGTTCAAGAAACTCCCTAATGGTGAACAACGCCTTGAGAAAGGAGGGCCTATTATTCATCTCGATAGTGCGGCTGTAATTGACGGATTATTATATTGTGCCCATTCAAATTATCCAATTTGGCCAATGACTAGCTCTGTTGAAATATGGGATCCCATATCAATGAAACATATTAAAAGCCATAGTTTCGGAATCCTGTTAGGATCTTTTACATGGTTGGATAGATATAATGGGTATTGGTGGGGAGCCTTCGCTAATTATGACCAACCTTATGGAGAAGGGGGTGGGTTATACGGGAATAAAAGAAATACCACGATAGTAAAAATGAATAACGAATGGCAGATTATCGAGAGCTGGGTGTTACCAGATGAGTTGCTTGATAAATTTGAAAAAATGAGTAATTCAGGAGGATCTTGGGGGCCAGACGGATTCTTATACTTATCAGGGCATGATCCAGCAGAAGTCTATCGTTGTAAACTGCCAGAAGCTGGTTCAATAATAGAAGTACTCGAAACAATTCCATTGAATATCAGAGGTCAAGGAATCGCATGGGACAGAAGTGAACCCGGAATTCTTTATGGAATTATAAGAGCAAACCAACAAGAAAAATCGATGGGGAAAACTCATAGGGTTACCGTAAGCAAATTAATTGAAATTAAAGAATAATTGAGAATATCGAATTGAAATGCATACAACACGGGGCTATCCCTAGCTGGAAAGCCCCGATTGATGCCCTATATAGTCATCCAGTTTTCTACAACTAAATTGGGGAAACGCTGGAAATGTCTCCAATTACCTGTGATTAGTTTGGATGCTTTTACCACCTCACTGTGGACGATAGGGATCGTAAGAAGAAATTCTCCGATCAGAGAACAATTTTTCTTTGGATTCGAAGATCTTTCAGCGCCATCATACAACTCGGTTACTGTTCGAAAGGATATGGCAAGTTCGTCATCCCACTGTTCGATACGGTGGATCAATTTTTCATTCTTTCGAAGAATCTCGACGCATACATCCGTATCCAACAATATCATAGGGTGGTTTCCCGACCTAAGGTTCGATTCGCATAGATGTCCTGAACAGGTCAATTAGGAGGGTTCCTCCATAGGATAGGCTCCATACCCCAAAGATCTGCAGGATGGATTTCATATTCCTACTTTTCGTGGAGTGTGAATACCCGAGCTCGCGCATCTGGTAAAACCGGTACAGGGCGAATAGGGCCGACAAGGGAAACACATATATCCCGATCCGAGGGAGAATTTCGACCCAAGAAAGGGCAATTCCTCCTAGATAGGCAAGAAAAACCAACACAATCGCGAGTATTTCCCCAGCGCTCTTCCCAAAGAGAACCGCGAAGGTCTTCCTTCCCGCTAGCTTGTCCCCTTCGGTATCGCAGGCATTGTTTACTGCGAGAATGGCTGCCACGGCAAAGAGGGACGGGAAAGCGGCAAGAACCGCCATAGTCCAAGGCTTCCACTGGGGAACCATAGAGTCTATCCTTCCCGCCACCTGAACTCCAAAGGAAATCAAGAACAATCCAAGCCCTAAAAAGCCCCCCGCGAACCACTCTCCCACTGGTGTATGGGAAATCGGCATAGGGCCCGCGTTATAGAAGAATCCCACCGCCATGCAGAGGGCGCCTATGGGGAGGATCCAGACACCCACTTGGAACGAAAGGACAAGCCCCCCTACCATTGCGGCGGCGTACAACCAAAAGGCTGTCCAGAACGCGTACGCAGGAGGCAACCCGCCATGAATCAATACCTTATCCGGTTCCCGGTTGATCCGTGGATCGTCTGTTCCTCGAAGGTAATCGAAGTACGTGTTCCAAGCGGTAGTCCCCATGTCCACACAGAGGGTAGCCAGAAACATGGAAATAGCCCTGCCCACGTGAATCCCTGCACCAGACTTGCCTGCACTCAACGAGGAAGGACCAAGCCCCTGACCCGACAAATATCTCACGGAAAACAGGGTCCCTAGGAGAAAGGAGGACACGCTTACAACCTTCGTCCGGATTTCCACGATAGATAAAAAGTTTTTTACCTTATTGCATCGCATCTTTTTTTAACCTTAAGATCTGTCCACGCGACGTGTAGACAGTCTTCCCCTTCTTTAGGTATAGTACAGTCCATGCCGATTTTTGAATACACCTGTTCCCATTGCGGGCTTCGATTTGAAACCCTTGTTTTAGGTAACACCGAGGTACAGTGCCCCACCTGTGGATCGACCAAACTTAAAAAACAGTTCAGCACGTTCGCTGTCCATAACGCTCCTTCCCGTTCCTCCCGGGCGGAACGGCCTTGTTGTAGTTCTTCCTGCGGCAACGGGTTCGAGCAGGGGGCTTGTGGTAGTGGGATGTGCTGCGGAGGTTGATCGTCAACAGGCAAGTCTTTTTTATCTTTTTTTCGGTTTGCTTTCTTTTCTTTTTGTCTTCAGTTGGATACTCCCAAACCATTCCCCCGTTGGGAACCGTATCCCTTGCCACAAGCCAATATTCCGCGACCCAACCAAACGAGATTCCTATCCTCCGCTCCTCCATCGACGCCTATTACAATGGCAGATTGGAAGAAAGTATCGAGATTCTCCAAGGAGCTACAGAGCAAAAAAAAGATACTTATAGTGAATCTTATCGCTCCGCCATCTCCGGAGAACTCTTCCGGTTGTACCAAGAAATAGGACCTCTGGGGCGCCTTCCGAACAGTGCATCTACCTCGACTCCATCCATCCCCCATTCCGAGCCACTAAAGAGTCTCCATCGATACCAGTCTGCCCTCAAGACCATAGGGAGTTCCCTTCTCTCCACCTATACAGAAGATACAGAATTGAGGCGGGAACTGTTCATCGCTACTGTACTGGCAGGATATCCCTCTACTGCCCGGTCGTTACTTCCTCTACCAGTCCCTTCCGCTGAATCCTTCCTGTATGAAGGGCTTCTATCCCTGGAAGAAGGATCCTTCGACGTGGCTATCTCCTGCTTTCGATCGGCGATTTCGATGGAAGACGCTCGACCAGCCACCTGGTATTTTTTGGGGAAAGCTTTTATGGCCACGGGAAAAATGGTGGAAGCTGAAGCGGCCTTTCGTTCCGCCCTGAAAAAGGATGGGAGTTTTCTTCCCGCTCTGATCGCGCAGAGTGAAACAGCGCTGGACCAGGGAAAGATCCAGGAAGGATACGCACTCCTTTCCCGGCTTGTGCAGATTCTTCCCCGTCAAAAAGAGTTTCGAGACCGCCTCAACCTTCTGCAGGATCAGCACCCCGAGTTATTGGCAAAGGTTTCCGAGGCGACCCGTCAAAAACTCCTCAGAAAAGAACCAGCCCGAATCCTTCCCTTCTCTGGTGAAGTTTCAAAGATCCCCACAATCCGAGTCGCTCTAGCCCAACATCTTTCTTCCCTTTCTTTCAAGATCTCTTCCCCCTACGTAGCGAAATGGGTAGGTGCGGATGGTCAAGAGGAAACGAAGGTACTAGCACCGGGAATCTACCGACTCTTTTTGAAGGAACCCCAAACTCCTTTAGACCCAGAGATCCAGCCCCTTATTTTGCCAATCGTGGCTGCCCTTGCATCGGATAGAGAGCCACCAGCTGATGTAGCATCCAATATGGCATCCAATGAACAATCTAAATCTAGGCCTTCCGGAGCGTTCCTTTATCCTACAGAAGCGAACTCCACCGTTCTCTTTTTCGATCTGGTAACCGAGGCGGGAAGTTTCATCGCCTCCATTTCCGATCGTTCCTATCGGGGATCCTTCCAGGTATTGCCTTTCGAAGAGGGATTCCAACTTATCAACCACGTAAACCTGGAGGAGTACCTCTACTCGGTTCTCCCGTCCGAAATTCCTGCCTCCTGGCCACTCGAAGCCCTAAAAGCTCAGGCCATTGCCGCTCGATCCTACAGCCTCGCCATGATGGCACGATCGAAGGATAAACCCTTCGACGTGTATGGAAGCACTCGATCTGCCAGTTACCGGGGAGTGGAAAGCGAACATCCCCGAACCACCGATGCGGTGGATGCCACTCGGGGAACCTACCTCAGCACGGCGCAGGGCCCTTTGGCTGCCTATTACCACGCCAACAATGGTGGGTACGGGGAGGGAACCGAGGCTGTTTGGGGATATACAGACACTTTACCCCCAGTGCCCGACCGCCTGACTTCGGAACGGAAAGAATACCTTTCCCTCGTACAGTTAACCGATTGGCTACGGAGTGCTCCTCCCGCCTTCGCTTCCTTGCCTGGCTTCCATTTTCCTGAAGCTTACCGTTGGGAACGGTGGGTCACTCCGGAGGAGATCCTTACCCGGTTGGGCCGGGAAGCCCCTCCTGGAAGGATTACCGCCATCCTCACTCGGGGACGGGGAATTTCAGGTAGGGTAAAAGAAATAGAAATCCAAACCGAAGAAGGATCCATTCGATTGAAAGGAGATCGGGTACGGATCGTTCTGGGAGGCCTTCGCAGTACCCTATTCACCCTGCGAGTCAAAGTAGGAAAGGATGGGTACCCCGAATACTTCATCTTCAATGGCGGGGGGTGGGGACACGGGGTCGGGTTGGACCAGAGCGGGGCCGCAGGAATGGCGGCAGTGGGATACTCCGCTGAAGAGATCCTAACACATTACTACCCCCATACTCAGTTAACAAACTACTTAACCGGTCGTTACACGGAATAGGTACAGTTCTTCTACTAGTAGATCACCGGTGTCTTATCTATCCACTCCTGATGATTAGCGAACACCCTCGTTGTTTGTTGTTGATTTTTAGTAATATTTATATATATATTTTACTATATTAGGAGGTTCTAATGAACCGCAGTCTGTTACTATTGATAGTCTCGATCTTTTCCACTCCGATATACTCACAAACTAAAACCTATGAAACGATCATGTGGCAGGATATCGAATCTCAGATATACCGACACGAAACAGTCCAACAAGCCCTCATCGCAAAGAATGTGAAAGCCGCCCAGTATGCTACGGAAGCAGGCTGGAAAGGGTTAAAGATCAACGTGAATCCCTCTCTTCAATATAGCGACCCCGAAGGAACGTTGTCTTATACCCAGTCTGCGGTGGGAGCCGAACTAAGCTTTCCCTTAGGGATTACCCAGGAGGAGAAAGAGAAGAAAATCCAAGCCCTCGAAGCTCTCGATCTAAGCGATAAAGAGCTTCGAACCTCCTTTGGTCAAGCGTACCTGGAATTGTTCTCCCTATTCACGTCGGCTTTCCTAGCCCAAGAGTCAGTAACCGTTGCCGAAGCGGAATTGGAACTCTACCGCTTGAAGGCTTCCGTGACCCGCCAAAAGGTCTCTCAGGGGTTAGCTCCGGTTTCGGATCAGACCGACGCGGAATCCGAGTTCCAAGCGGCCGCTGAAAAATTGATCCAAACCCGTTTGGATCTTCGATTGGCCTGGCTCAACCTCGCCTATGCCGCCAATCTCCCCATCTCCCGGATGGGAATGATGGGCGGGCAATCCAGTGCAGGGGATCCCGTGGGTTCAGTACCACGATTCGAGGGGTTGGATGTATCGGCGTTCCTGAAGGAAGTACCCCAACCGGGTAGGCTCATGGCCGTGGCGAAATCCAACAGTCCCGCTATTCTCGCCCAACAACAGAAGCTGGAAAAGGCGAAACGGGCGATCACCTATCAAGCCACGACGAATTTCGATTTTCTCCCGAAATTCACCTACGCCACTCCTGACAGTTCTGTCTATTTAGGGTTCAACACTCAAAGCGGGTCGGTTACCCTTGGGTCATCCTGGACCCTCTACAAGAACGAGAAACTTTCCAGTGGCGGCTCTCAACCGCCCGACCATTCTTTCACGATCTTTTTAGGGATCAGCGCTTCCCTTGCGGGAGAGGGGGAAAAAGAAAAGCAGGCCCTCCAGGAGGCGGCCTTATTGGAGGAGAAACGATTGCTCTCCCTTCAGCAGAGCTTGGACCTCTTGATTCGCAGCAAGTACGCCTCCTATCTGAAAGCTAGAGACAGCGTGGCCGAGGCGGAACGGATGGTACAAGCGGCCAAAGCGGATTCGGAATTACTTCAAACTAGGAGCAGGATCGGGCAGATCAGTCCCGAAGACGAGGCCGCTCACCGGGTACTTCTCGAACGTACTACCTTCAATTTGAAAAAAGCTCGATTGAATCTCGCGCAAGCGTACCTATCGATGATCCAAACCGCGAACGCGTGGGATTTAATTGGTCGAGTCTTGGAAAACAAACAATAAAAAGAGAGGGCACATAAGAATGAAAAAGGTCATCGCGCTGGTAATTGTGATTCTGGTGCTAGGGGTTGGAGTTTGGTGGTTTCTGGGAAATAAATCGACTGGAAACGCTAGCACGGCTACCTCCATCTCGAGCCCTACCACTGTGGAAGCCAAAAAAGGTACCGTGTCAGTGGTTGTGGAAGGGGCCGCCACGGTTGAACCCTACCTGCAGGTTACCCTTCGATCGCCCAATACTTCAATCCTCACGTGGATCGCCCGGAGCGGAGATTGGTTATCCAAAGGAAGCCCCGTGGCAATTCTGGATGACGCGATCCTTCGCAACAACGTGGCTCAAACGGAAGTACTGTTGGAACAAGCCGAAGTGGAGGCTCAAAGAGCCACCATAGTCGCGGAACGGGCGGCGAAGGATCTTAAAGACAAAAAGATCCTTCTAGAAAACCGCGCTCTTAGCCCCGATCAGTACTCGGCCGCGGAAGAGGCGTTGAAAAACGCGGAACTGGCATTGGCTGCTGCGAACTTGAAAGTGAAACAGGTACGGCTCACCCTGGAAAAGGCCCGAAAAGATTGGGAGGACGCGAAGATTCGGGCACCCTTTAACGGAACCGTTTTGAAAACCTTCGTTTCCCCAGGTGATCTGGTGACGGCGAATTCCCAGATAGCGTTATTCGGTGACCTTTCGAGGGTCCGATTCGTTGCGGAAGTGGATGAAGCGGATATCGGAAAGATCGACATCGGACAAACTTTTACTGTCAGCGGTGATTCCCTCGGAGAAGAACCTCTACGTTCCAAGGTGGACAGCATCAGCCCCGTTGCCGAGGTAGTGAATAATATATCGATCTTCCAGGTATCCGCGATTTTCCCGAACACGGAAAGGAAACTCCGCCCCGGCATGAGTGCCGATTTTTCTATCTTGATCAAATCCGACAGAGGGTTGGTAGTTCCTTCCAAAGCCATATCCACGGTACGAGGGAGGAGCTATATCGATGTGTGGGAAAACAATGAAGTCGTTCGAAAGCGGGTAGAGAAAGGCGCGGACGATGGGGTAAACGCCGTGATCCTCCAGGGAATTGAAGAGGGGGCCAAAGTGGTGGTTCAGGGACCTAAGCCCGCAGGTAGCACAGCGCAACCAACCGCTTCGACTTCATCCACGGGAGAAAAATCCGTACTTCCCATTACCATACCCGGAGCGGGAGGATCCAAATGATCGTTGTGAAGAATCTATCCCGCCACTACCAGATGGGACCTACGATCGTGAAAGCCCTGGATGACGTGTCGTTCACCATCGAAGGAGGGGAGTTCGTTGCTATCGTAGGTCCTAGCGGTTCCGGGAAGTCCACCCTGATGAATATTCTAGGGTGTTTAGATTCCCCGACGCTGGGCAGTTATGTTCTTGCCGGCGAGGAAGTATCCCATTTAAAACCGAACCAACTCGCCGATATTCGAAACCGTCGCATCGGATTCGTGTTCCAGAGTTTCAACCTGTTACCTCGAGAGACAGCGTTGGAGAACGTCGAATTACCCCTGATCTACCAGGGAGTTCCATTAAAGGAACGAAAAAAAATCGCTCTTGCCATGCTGAAAAGAGTAGGTTTGGAAGGACGAGAAAAGCATATCCCTTCGGAGCTTTCGGGAGGACAACGGCAACGGGTGGCCATTGCCAGGGCGTTAGCAGCGAGTCCTTCGATCCTATTAGCTGACGAACCTACGGGAGCCTTGGACACGAAAACGGGAGTCGAGATCATGGAACTATTTCACGCTCTGCACAAAGAAGGTTCTACCATCATTCTCGTCACTCATGATCCGGGGATCGCTAGACAAGCGGAGCGGGTCATCCAGATACAGGACGGAAGGATCCTGAAAGACTTGCCTTCGAAGGAGTGGGCAGCATGAAAGCGGGCGCTTTAGTAGAAAACATTCGAATGTCGGTTCGTAGCATCGCTTCCAATAAAGTGCGTTCCTTTTTAACCGCTCTAGGGGTGATGATTGGAACCGGAGCCGTTATTGCCATGCTCGCCTTAGGGGCGGGAGCGCAGAAATCGGTCGAAGGGAGTCTTCAAGCGTTGGGTTCGAACCTTTTGATCGTTTACTCTGGTCAGCCCAGAGGGGGAGCGTTGATCCGACGTAGCACCACCAATATTATTCCCACGATCACGGACACGGACATCGATGCGATCCGTCGATTGATTCCCAACCTTGTTACCTACCTAGCTCCCGAGTCCAGCGCGAACGGTCAAGCCAAGTTCGGTTCCACCAACGTGAACGTCACGATTGTCGGAACAGGTGTGGACTATCCGTCCATCCGTAACGTGCGCCCCGTAGTGGGCTCCTTTTTCACTCCCCTCGAATTGGACGGGAGAAAGACTGTGGTCGTGCTAGGCTCGCAGGTGTATCAGGATCTTTTCCAAGGAACGGGAGATCCCGTGGGACAAAAAGTTCGTCTAAACGGACTGAGTTATCGGGTGATAGGAGTCTTAGAGCGTAAAGGTAACTCCACGACCGATTCTTCCGTGTTTGTCCCCATTACCACGTATAAACGATACGTGTCAGGCGCGGACAAATACGCGTTAGTAAACGTTCAAGCCGCATCCGTAGAGGTGATGCGAGAGGCTCAGTCCGCGATTGAAAAGGAACTGTTGAGGCTCCATCGCCTTCCCACCATGGATTCGGCCGACTTCTACATCGCCAACCAACTGGACCTATTGAATACCCTACAGGGAGTAGCGGGAACGTTTACCCTTCTGCTCGGAGGGATTGCTGCCATCAGCTTGATAGTAGGGGGGATTGGGATCATGAACATCATGCTAGTTTCTGTCACCGAGCGTACCCGGGAAATTGGTATTCGGATGGCCTTGGGAGCGAAGACCGGAGACATTATCGCTCAATTCATGACAGAAGCCATCATCCTCTCGGTGGGGGGAGGGTTATTCGGGATTGGGATTGGATACGGCACCTCCTGGGCCTTCTCAAAGTTTGGGGGGATAGCCAGCGAGGTGAATCTCCTGGCGGTAATCCTTTCTTTTGGTTTTTCGGTCCTCATCGGACTGTTCTTTGGAGGATATCCGGCCTATCACGCGTCGCGATTAGACCCGATTCAGGCTTTACGATATGAGTAAGAAAAAAAACATAATGAAAAGGAGCATAGTATGAAAAAAATGATTCTGATTTCAGCATCGATCTTTTGGGTGGCAATGACCACCTTCGCCCAGACCACTCAGGACCCAGCCGTCCAGGCGATGCGGGAAAAATTGGAGGTGGTGTACGACCTGGGACGAGTATTTGGATACATCCACACGATGGATAAAGAACAGAAAAAGCTCGCGCTGAACTCTTCCCAGGTAAAAGCTCTGCTTGTCATTTCGGACAAGATCTTAAAAACCACTCGCTTCGAACCAAAGGAAGCGGAAACTCTTCTGAAAGAGATCGAAGACAAGATCTTGCGTCCCGATCAATTGACCTTCGTGGATAGTCTGGCCATCGCGCAAGCATCGCAAAGGACTCCTGGCTCTGGAACAGGATCCACAGGCGGGGTGAGCCCCGTGCAGAGCTACATGAACGGTGGTCCGTTCAATCCTATGTTGGACACAACGAGAAAGATCGGACAAGATTTCAAGGCGGCGTACGATTATCTAAAGAGCAAGAAGTAGAAACTAGGGGTTTCTCGAGTAAGCGGGTGGTCGACGGTTTGGTTAGCGTCGACCACTAGCCGTTGCCTGCACTTCCCCATTCGTGGGTCTTGCGAGTATACTGAGCCGATGAATCTGTACTTCTGCGGTTTGATCGGCTCTGGCAAAACCACCATTGGGAAACGAATTTCGGAGCTATTCTCCCTGCCTTTCTTCGACATTGACCAAGAGATCGACCGGAGGGCGGGCCGCTCCTTTCACGAATTGGTACGTGAACAGGGTTGGGTGCCCTATCGAGAGATCGAGTACTCCATCTGCAAAGATCTCGCACGGATGGCCCGCACAGGTTCCGCCATCGTCAGCATGGCGGGTGGGACTGTTCGGTACGAGTGGAACCGGGACATACTGAAAGGAACGGGCCCTGTGATCCTTTTAGAAGCTTCCATTCCGGAACTCGCTCGACGGGTGGAAAAAGCCAATCGTCCCCGAGTGAACCCTACCGCCACATCGCAAGAAGAAGATCTTCGTCTTCTATGGGAAAATCATGGTCACAAGTACCTATCTGCCGCGGATCTGCGATATAATACAGAAGGCAAACAGATCGAGCGGATCGTCGAAGAGATCAGCCAACTGATTTTAAAGGATCCTCTCTTTGATGAATTCCGCCGGGCATTGTAGAGGGCCCTGTAGAGGGTTCCCCTATTTTTCCGTACAGACGAGTTCCAGTTTTCGATCCAGTACCAGACAAGCAGCACCCAAAGCGCCTACGGTCTCTCCTAAAACTCCTTGCACAATACGGGTAGCAGAGAAGGGATGCTCCATTGCCCATCTTGCCGCTTCTTCCCGAATCAGGCGAACTAGGGGATCTCCCGTCTGACCCACGGGTCCCCCGATGATTACCATATCTGGATTGAAGCTAGTGATGATGTTCGCTACTGCGATTCCTAGGAACCCCGCCACTTGTTCCACGCACCGAAGGGAAAGAGGGTCTCCCTTGGCCGCCTCTCTACAGATAAGCTCTCCGGACAATTCGCCTCCTTCCCCCTCCATCATTTCCCTGAGAGACGAAGCTTCTCCTCTCCGCAAGGCCTCCTGAGCCATTCGGACAAGGGCGGATCCTGAAGCTACTGCCTGTAGACATCCTTTTTTCCCACACCCGCACCGGTCTCCTCCCGGATCCACGATCATGTGTCCAATTTCTCCGGCCGAATAGTTAGCCCCATGAATTAGGATACCATCCGAAATAAACGCCGCGCTGATCCCTGTTCCGATTCCGATGTACACTAGATTGTGGACCTTTTTCCCTACTCCAAACCGGGACTCTGCCAAGCCGCCAGCCCGATGTCTATTGAGAACGAAAGTCTTCAACCCCAACTCTTCCTCTAAGTACTTCTTTACCTCCACCTGTCTCCAACCAAAATCGTCCGCCCGCAGGATCACTCCCTTCTCGCAGTCTACCAGCCCCGGTGTGCCCACCCCGATAGCGGGCAACATGGGTCCAGGTAGCTCCTTCATAATCATTTGTATGGTTTCCTTTAACCCCAGAAGGAACGAATCCGCATCCTCCTTTTTTACGGGGGTTTCTAAGATTTTGAGAAGTCTACCTTCTAAGTCCGTTACCACTGCTACCCATTTCTTGGAATGGAACTCTGCGCCAATGGCATACCATCGTTTCGTAGTGAGACTTAGATGGATACCCGGTCGACCTCTGCCTTTGGCTTTCGATTGTTGTTCCGTTACGAATCCTACGGATATGAGTTTCGATACGATGGTGGAGATGGTAGTCCTACTCAATCCTAATCTTCTAGCTACCTGCGCTCGGGAAAGACCATTTTCCAGCTCGATCGTCCTTAGAACATTCCGCGTGTTCACCCGTTCCAGATCGTCCGTCTTTACCCACTTAGTCATACTTGTACGATACCACGTTCCCAGATCTTTCGCAACTTTATTTTGTGCAATTACTTGACAAATGGGGTTTCTGTGGTATCCTGACTCTATAGGAATCATGGGCAACACGAAAGATGTCCGGATACAGGAGGTATCGCTCTACTTCTTACCCATCAAGACCCGAGTTCCCCTGAAATTCGGGCCAGAAACTACCTATGAGGTTACCTGCGCCCGGGTACGGATGGTGGTGGAAACACGGAACGGAAAAACCGCGGAAGGGTGGGGGGAAACTCCTTTGAGCGTGGCTTGGGTGTGGCCTTCAGAGGCACCCTACCAGGCTCGGGAGGCGAGATTGAAGGATTTCACCCGAATCCTCCTAAGCGTCTTCCGACGGTTCGAGAGGTGGGGGCATCCGATGGAACTCGGGCACGTGTTTCTGGAAGAGATGCTCCCGGGCATCCATCGCATGTATAATGCTTTCGGCTTTGCGCGGGGAGAGAAGCCAAAAGAGAAATCCGGTACCAGCGATCCGTTAGGCCCCCTTCCCTGGTTAGCCGCATTGGTATGTTCCAGTCCCTTCGATCTAGCGTTGCATGACGCGTACGGTACTGTCCATCAAGTACCCACCTACAGCACGTACACGAAAGAATACATGAATCAAGATCTTGCCTTCTTCTATCATCCGCGAGAAGACGCGCAGAATGAAGTCAAACGGTTCAGGGGCAAATATCCAGGAGACTACTTTAGGACACCACCAGAAAGAGTACTGAAGGCTTGGCACCTTGTGGGGGGAAAAGACCCCCTGGACGAGCGGGACCTTACGGGCAATGAACCTCAGGATGGATACCCTCTCCTACTGTCCGACTGGATCCGCACCGACGGATTAACCGCCTTGAAAATCAAACTCACGGGGACAGACCCCCAGTGGGATTACCGGCGAATCGTAACCGTGGGCCGCATTGCCCTTGCCCAGAACGTGGATTGGCTTACCGCCGACTTTAACTGTACCGTGCAGGATCCTTCCTACGTAACCGAGATCCTGGACCGGCTCCTATGTGAATATCCACGGATCTACGCCTCTATCCTCTACATCGAACAGCCTTTCCCCTACGATTTGGAAGCCCATCCCCTGGACGTCCATTCCGTCAGCGCCCGCAAACCCCTCTTCATGGACGAGAGCGCTCATGACTGGAGATACCTGCGGATGGGACGCGCCCTGGGCTGGACAGGGGTAGCGTTGAAAACCTGCAAGACCCAGACAGGCGCCTTATTGAGCCTCTGCTGGGCGAAAGCCCATGGGATGACCCTCATGGTACAGGATTTAACTAATCCCATGCTGGCACAGATTCCCCACGTCCTGTTAGCTTCCCACGCGGGGACTATCCTTGGAGTGGAATCCAACTCCATGCAATTCTACCCCGAGGCATCCAAGTTCGAAGCGGTCGTGCATCCAGGCCTATACCGCAGAACTCATGGATGCCTGGACTTGAGCACTCTGGGCCCCACTGGGTTTGGATATCGGGTGGCGGAAATCGGACGACCCTTACCCACGGAAGAAAAAGAAATCCAGTTGATCCAAGAGGCGCGGCAATGAAACTGCTTCTCCGTAGAGTTGGATACTTCTTTCTGTTCCTCCTTTTCTGGCAAGTCGCGGTGATGGTACTGGGGATTAAAGAGTTCATCATTCCCTCCCCCTTGAAAACCCTGTCCCATATTTTTCAGCCAACCCTCGCGGCTAAGTACCAATGGCCCCTACATATCCAAGCTACTTTAACAGAGATCATGTTGAGTTTTCTCATCACCGCCGCTTCAGGGAACCTCGTTGCCTTTCTGATCAGCTGGTCCCGTGCTTTCAAAACCCTCATTACCCCCATCATCGTGTTCTTTAACTCTTTACCAAAGATCGCGCTGGCCCCCCTGTTCCTCCTTTGGTTCGGATATGGGCTCCTACCCAACACGCTGATCGCCGTACTTGTGGCCTTCTTTCCCATCGTGATCAATACCTCCACAGGACTGGAACAGGTGGATGAAGATCTGTTAAACCTGGTCCGATACTTAGGAGCGACTAAGGGTCAAATCTACGTTAAAATTAAGATCCCCAACGCCCTTCCCTATATCTTCTCGGGCTTCAAGATCAGCGCCACCATGTGCGTGGTGGGATCCATCGTGGGCGAGTTCATCGCCTCGGACAAAGGGTTGGGGTACCTGTTGAAGGACGCGCAGGCCTTTATCGACACTCCCACCATGTTTGCCTGCCTCCTTCTCATTTCCCTCCTGGGAATCCTCTTCTTCGGAGCCCTGTCGTTACTCGAATCCAGGCTTCTCTACTGGATGCCCCAGACCACAGGAGGAGGGAAAGGATGAACCATGTACTGAAATCCACCGATAGCCTGCCCTCCCCTTCCCGACTCAACGCCCTCATTCGATGGGTAACGCGAAGCATACAGAAGAACCTGAACTCCATCTTTGTCGTGCTGGGATTCTTCCTGCTGTGGGAAGCGGCCGTGTGGATCTTCCGGATCCCCCCGTTCATCCTACCCGCCCCTTCCACTGCCCTGTCCCATCTTTTGTTCCCCAGAGCGGACGCGAACTATCGCTGGAGTTACCATATCACTTCCACTGTTCTCGCCATTGGCCTTAGCTTCGTGGCTACTTCCACCGTTGGGATCCTGATCGCCATCGCGTTAGCCTGGTCGAGAAAGTTGAAGGAAATCATCCTCCCCGCCTTTGTCTTCATCAATAGTCTTCCCATCATCGCCATTGCCCCCATCATCCTCCTCTGGATGGGGTATGGAGTGTTCACCAACATGGTGATCGCTTTCCTAGTGGGCTTTTTCCCCGTGGTAATCAATACAATTACGGGTTTGGAGGCGGTGGACGAGGATTTACTCGACCTGGTGAGGTACCTAAACGCTTCAAAACTACAGGTGTTCCTGAAAATTCGAATTCCCAATGCCCTGCCCTATATCTTTTCTGGTTTGAAAATCTGCTCTACCATGAGTATTGTGGGCGCCATTGTGGGAGAGTTTATCGCTTCCGACCGGGGGTTGGGCTACATAATCATCAACGCACAATACTCGATGAATACTCCCCCAATTTTCTCTTCCCTTATTCTCATTTCTTTGGCTGGCGCCTTGCTCTTCACCCTCGTGTCCTTACTGGAACGTATCCTTATGCCATGGACAGCCTTAGAGGCTGAACCATAAATTTTCGAAAATGGAGGGACCCTATGCGTAAGAACACACAAAAAATGATCTGCGTGGTGATTCTACTTTTCTTAGGATGCGCCCTACTGTTCGGAGGCGGGGCAAAGGAAGCCTCACCCAAGGCTCCCGCGAAGGAAGCTCCGAAAGCCTTGGAAAAGGTGGATTTCCAGCTGAACTGGAAAATCACGGGAGACCACGCGCCCTATTACGTAGCGCTGGAGAAAGGGTGGTACAAGGAAGAAGGCCTCGACGTGAACGTGATCCTCGGGCAAGGTTCGGGGTATACCGTGCAGGTGATTGATACCAAGAAAGCGGATATCGGGATCTCCGACGCCCCTGTTCCCATCACCAACCGGGCCAAAGGGGCGAAGGTGAAGATCATTGGAATTATCTTCGACAAACATCCCAACTGCATGTATTTCTGGAAAAGTTCTGGGATCACCAAACCGCAGGACATCGTGGGAAAGACCGTGGCTGTTCCCGCTACCGATGGGCATAAGGTCATGTGGCCCGCTTTTGCCAAACAGATCGGCGTGGATCCCACTAGCGTGAAGTTCGTGAACATCGAACCCGCCGCCAAGGTATCCGCCCTAGCCTCCAAGAACGCGGACGTGGTGTTCGAACTTTACACAGGGAAACCTTTTATGGAAAAAGCGATACCTCCGGATCAACTGGGATACTTCGTATGGTCCGACTATGGGTTCAATGCCTACGCTCACTCCTACATTACCCACGATGATACTATTAAAAGTCGACCGGAGATGCTGCGAAAATTCCTAAAGGTAACCTACCGGGCATGGGACTATACCCTGAAGAATCCTGCCGAGGCGATCGACATTCTGGGAAAGTACCATCCTATCAACAAGGAGGATTACCTGGCCAACCTGAAGGTCGTTATGGACTTCTTTAAGACGGATCGATATAAGAACAATGGCATTGGGTATATCGATCCAGCCCGAATGCGGGAAACGGTGGAACTGGTGGCTAGGTACATGAACGTGCAGATGAACTTCCCGCCGGAGGATGTGTACGACGCGTCTTTCCTACCCTCGCCTCCCTTCAAGTACAATTGGTAGGGTGACAGGGACATACAACGAGCAATTCTAGAAAAGGAAGGAGGACTCCTGTGCACGGCAACACTCCCCTACTTTCGATCCGCGATCTCAAAAAGGTGTACAAAACCCGTGAGGGAGAACTGGAAGCCCTTGGGAGCGTAACCTTCGACATCTATCCGCAGGAGTTCGTGAGTATCGTTGGACCCTCTGGTTGCGGGAAGACTACCTTACTCAAGATCATCGCGGGACTCCTGCCCAAAACATCCGGCGAGATCTTCGTGGACAAGAACCAGTTTGATCCGTCCCGTGAAGTAGGATTCGTGTTCCAGAAGCCTCTCCTTCTGCCTTGGCGGAAAGTGATCGACAATGTGCTCCTACCCATCGAAATCTTGAAGCTGGACAAGCGAAGCTATATTGAAAAAGCCAGAGCCCTGCTGGAACTGGTAGGGCTCTCTGGATTCGAGAACAATTACCCCAACGAGCTATCCGGTGGCATGCAGCAACGGGTTTCCATCGCCCGGGCTCTGATCCACGATCCAAAATTGATCCTTATGGACGAGCCATTCGGAGCTCTCGACGCTCTTACCCGGGAACGGATGAACCTTGAACTCCTTCGGATCTGGAGCGAATCCCAGAAAACGATCCTCTTCGTCACCCATGGAATCCAGGAAGCGATATTTCTCTCTGATCGAGTGATCATCCTCTCCGCACGACCTTCCCGGATGATCAAAGCGTTGGACATCGATCTGCCCCGTCCACGCACCATGGAAGTTCGCAGTTCGGCGGAGTTCGGCGTCTATTCACTGGAAGTCTACCGGTGCCTCGAACTTACGTGATCGTTAAGGAGGCGCGAAATGGGCGAACGGGAAAAAGAACCTCACGACGGTCGTTTATGGGGTGTAGCTATTAGAGGGGCCGGTCAGGTAGCCTATCAGTACGCTTCTGCCGTTGCCGAGGATCCCTACTTCACCTTGGTAGGAGTCTCTAGCCGCACCGTGGAAAGCGCGGAGCGGCTCGCGAAACAGTATGAAGTCTCACCCGGTACACACACGCACGGCCCGGACTCCGCTCCCCGTGGTAAAACCTTAAAAGTGTATCCCTCCTACGAAACCCTTCTCCAAGATCCCGAGGTAGAAGTGGTAATCCTCTGCATGCCCAACTATCTCCATGCCCGGGAAGCGATTCTTGCCTTGGAGGCGGGGAAACACCTGATTCTGGAAAAACCCCCCGTAATCACGTACGAGGAGTTGGAAAGCTTAGGGAATACCTACCAACGGGTGTCTACCCAGAGGCGAGTGCACACGGTAGTGAGTTTCGTCCTCCGGTGGCATCCCTTGGTGCGCACCCTACGTTCCCTGCTGGACCGCAGGGCCATTGGAGACATCTATTACACCGAGATGGACTATTGGCATGGGATCAAGCCCACTTTTTCCAGCTACCCCTGGATCCGGAAAGGGGAGTACGCGGGAGGGTCGATGATCACCGGCGGCTGCCACGCGGTAGATCTCGCCCGGCATCTCAAGGGGGAGGTAGCGGAGGTGTTCGCCTATTCCTACCGGCAACGGGAGGATTTCGACTACCCCACCACTCTCGTGGCAGCCCTCCGGTTTCAAGATGGTACGGTAGGCAAAGTGTCCGCATCCCTCGATGGCGTTTCCTTTCCCTACCAGTTCAACATCGATCTTCTAGGAAGTGAGGGAGCCATTCGTGGAAACAAACTGTACTCCTCGGTACTGTTCCCCTCCCAGGACCGATGGGTCGAACTTCCCTGCCCCACACCGGATTCTGGTTCCGTTTCCCACCATCCCTTCAAGGAAGAAGTCCACGAGTTTAGCCGCTCCCTTGCGGAAGGGAAGCCCATCCAACCCAACCTTAGGGAAGGCCTTCTATCGATGGAGATAGCCCTGGCCATAACGGAATCTGCCCGCACGGGGAAACCGATTCAAACAGGAACGCTGGTTGCCCACTGATACATAGTTTTACCTCTACATTTTTTCAAAAAATACACTATACTTATCCTTACCATGTCCTTTCTGGCAAAAGCTATTTCGTACCAGTACCCACCCAGGAAACGTGATTTAGATTCCCTCCTTAACACCATCGAAAAGATCTATCACATCCGTGATTTCGATTCCCTCCTGGAAACGATCCTCTATGAGGCACGCAAGTTCGTGAATGCCGACGCGGGTACCATCTACCTCGCCGTGGGAGATAGGCTGTACTTTAGCTACGTCCAGAACGATACTCTATTCCCCGATGGAAGCAAAGAAAAGTATTTAGGTAGCAACCTCAGTATTCCCATCGACCGGTCTTCCATTGCGGGATACGCGGCTCTGTCGGGGGAATCCCTCCTGATCGATGACGTATACGATATCAAGAGTAACGTTTCCTTCAGTTTCAATCCCGCGTTCGACAAGAAGTTCTCCTACCGCACCCAGTCGATCCTCGTGGTCCCCTTGTTGACCCGAGACAACGCTCTTTTAGGGGTACTCCAACTGATAAACGCAAAGGATCCTTCGGGAAAGGTAGTTCCCTTTTCCATGCAGGATAGGCTCTACATCGCTCAATTCGCCCAGAGTGCCGCCAATGCCATCGAAAAAGCTAAACTTTCTCGCGAGATGGTTCTTCGCCTGGTAGAAGTGGTGGAACTCCGGGATCCCTTTGAAACCGCTTCCCACGTAAAGAGGGTAGGAGCCTTCGCAGTGGAACTTTACGATGCATGGGCTTCAAAACATGGGGTATCCCAAAAAGAGCGAATCGAAGTAAAAGACATGCTCCGCACAGCCGCCATCCTTCACGATATTGGCAAGGTGGCCATTAGCGACATCATTCTGAAAAAACCAGCCACCCTTACGGATACGGAAAGAAAACAGATCAAGCTTCATACCATCCATGGGGCTCGGCTCTTCCTCCGAAGCAACTCTGCGTGGGATCTATACGCGGCTGAGGTAACCTTGAACCATCATGAACACTGGGACGGAACCGGGTATCCGGGAAAGGTTCCCGATATTCTACGGAGTCGAATCGAAGAATTTGGGCCAGGGAAAAAAGGAAAGGAAATCCCCCTTTCAGCCCGCATCGTTGCCATCACCGACACGTTCGATGCTTTGGTGTCGAAACGGGCTTACAAGGAACCATGGGCAGAGGAGGAGGTATTTCGGTACCTGGTGGAACAGAAGGGACGCTTCTTCGATCCCGAACTGGTAGAGATCTTTCTTGCCATAAAAGAAACCATCCAGGCGATTCGGGACAAATACATCGACACGTACAGTCCCGAACTCCTGGAAAACCACCTCCGGGAACTAGGCGAGTAGGAAGTGGGCTAGATCCATATACGCATCCAGGGCAACGTGTGTTCCCGGGGCATAGAGTTTCATTCGCTTTGGATTCGTTTCCATCACGATCAGAGAAGACCCATCTACCGCTACCTCGTACTCGATCGCGTTCCCCAAGTACACCGATCGCTTCACCACTCCTCTGAACACCCCTTCCCTTTCACTGATCCATATCATCTCGGGTCTCAGGACAAGGACACCCGTTGCACCGGCAGTCACCCCCGCCTTGGAACTTACCTGGAACTCCTTACCGTAGCACTCCACCAACGCTTCTCCCCCATGGACACTCTTCGCCTTCGCAGGAATGAAGTTCGCCCGTCCGATGAAATTTGCCACGAATTGGGAGTTAGGATGCCGGTAGATCGCTTCCGGTGTGCCGATCTGCTCGATCATTCCCTGGTTCATCACCACGATATGGTCGGAAAGGGTCATCGCCTCGATCTGGTCATGGGTGACGTACACGCTAGTGATCTGTAGCTCTTGTTGAATCCTTCGGATCTCCGAACGCATCTGTTCCCGAAGCTTGGCGTCCAGGTTGGAAAGAGGTTCGTCTAATAAGAGAACCTTCGGTTCCATTACTAGAGCCCTTGCCAGTGCCACCCGCTGTTGCTGTCCGCCCGAAAGCTGGTTGGGAGCGCGATTCTCGTACCCTACTAGGTTTACCAGTTCCAACACTTTCCCTACCCGGCGCTTGACTTCCGGTTCGGGTACCTTTTGGACGTGTAACCCATACGCGATATTTTCGAACACGTTCAAGTGGGGGAAGATCGCGTAACTCTGGAACACCATCGACATTCCTCGTTTATGGGGGGGTAGGTTGTCTATCCCCACTCCATCCAGAAGGATCCGCCCAGATGTCAGCACCTCGAATCCTCCTATCAATCGAAGGGTGGTAGTCTTCCCGCACCCCGACGGGCCCAATAGGGTAACCAATTCCCCCTTTTCTATGGAAAGAGATACCCCATTCACCGCAGTTACTTCCGCAGCACCCCCACGGGGTGGAAATCGTTTTACCACATTCTCCAATACCAGAAACATGAACTCCTCCTAGGCTCCCCAGGTAATATCTATACCGCCCCTGCGTTTCAGCATCTTTCCACTTATCAAGTACAGGATACCGATCGCAATCAGGACGAACACGATAATAATCGTGGAATAGGCTGCCGCCATACTGATTCCTCCCTGCTCCCATTCGCTCAGGATAGAGGCTGTCACGATCCTCCACTTAGCGCTTACCAGGAAAATAATGGCAGAAAGACTGGTCATATGACGGGTGAAACTGAAAATGAGTCCTGCCAGAATTGCAGGCATGATCAACGGCAGGGTTACTTTCCGAAAGGTATACTGCGCGTCCGCGCCCATGATGGCGGAAGCCTCTTCTATGGAAGGATCGATCTGCTGTAGAGAGGCCACCCCAGATCGCACAGATGCAGGCAAACTCCGCACGGCAAAGGCGGCTAGGATGATATACGGTGTTCCCACCAGTGCCAAGGGTTTCCCTCCGAAGACCAGGGCAAAGGAACCTCCAATGAACAGGGGAATCAGGATCTTTCGGAAAGTAGGGTTCTCCTGCAGGGCGATGGTGACGATCAGGATCATCAGAACGCATCCCAGGATGGTATGGGGAAGTTTGAAGAACACTTGGATGTAATCCGGGAACTGAGTAGCGGCATTTTTCCATGTTCCCTCTGGAATCCTAGTGGCGGCCTGCATCAACGGCTGCGCCACGTACTCGATCAACGTATGCATAGCGGCGTATACTCCGAAAAGGATCAACTTCACCCCATTCTTCTTCTTGGGCCGTGTAAAAAGGAGATAGATCCCGAATCCCAACGAAAGGAAGGCGATTAGATAGGTGAGCAACACCAAACCAATCTGGCCTCCCACCACAAAAAATCCTATTCCCAACAGGGTACCTACGAGTCCCGTGGCCACTTTTTCCCAGAAGCTTACCTTTAGAATACCAAGGGTAAAAAGAAACAGGACCGCATACAGGAAGATCACCAGAAACCAGGGAGGAGTACTGAAAGCAAGGACGAAACCGATTCCTAGAATCGTTCCAGGAACGGCGCCTCCCAGATTAGAGGTAAAATCCAACGCTTGTTTTCCGGAGAACTGTTTTCGCACCACGAGGAAAGCCACAATCATTCCGAGGAGTACCGCGATGGGCGTGGCCAGAATACTGAGGAAGGTCGTGTCTAGAATGGATTCGATTCCCCGCTCGAACATCTGTTTCCACCATTCCAGGCTGAAGGAATAGTCGATCCCCCAAGCTTTACTGAAGGATCCATAAATGATGGCAACATAGAGAATCACGATTAGTCCGCTCACCAGGTAGGTTACGATGATGAACGGCCACCGGATCCACCCTTCCTTCTCTTCGATCAACCCTCCCGTCGGTTTTCCTGTAACCGAGATGTAGGACCGTCGAGAAACATAGTATCGCTGCACAAGGAACACCACGAGAGTGGGAATGAGGAGAACGAAGGCCAAAGCCGATGCCTTTTGGTAATCGTACTCCCCCGCGATGGCGAGAAAGATCTGGGCAGAGAGGACTGTTACGTTTCCCGCGATGAAGAGGGGGTTTCCCAGATCCGCCAATGCCTCCACGAACAGGAGGAGGAAAGACCCCGCGATTCCTGGGATCAACAGGGGAAGGGTAACGGTACGGAAAATATGGGCTTTTCCAGCCCCCATACTACGGGCCGCCTCCTCCATCGACGGATCGAGCCGTTCCAACATAGCCCGCAGAATCAGATATGCTACGGAAAAGAAAGTAATGATCTGCACGAACACCAGCCCATCCATTCCATACACATCGTTCGACCCCGGGGGAAAACTCATGTTGAAAATCCCCTTCGTCACTAGGCCATTTCGTCCAAAGAGAAGGATGGTACTCAACGCGATGGCAAACGGAGGAGAGACCGTGGGAACCAGCGCTAGAATGTGTAAAAAGTTTTTCCCGGGCACTCGACACCGGACGATGGTATACGCGAAGATGAATCCCAGGATCGTACCCCCTGCGGCGGTTAACACCCCCATCGTAAGGGTATCCAGGAAAATTTGCCGCGACACGGGGCCATAGTAGGAGTCGAAGTATCGGGCAAAATAGGTCAAACTGAACTGCCCCTCCTTGTTGAAGAATCCACTCCATACTGTCTGGACAATGGGGAACACGATGAAGGAAAAGAGGAACAGAGCGCTAATGATCAAACTCAGGGCAAGCACAGGATCCCGCCCGATCAAAGAGAACTCCTGTAACCTGCGCTTGATGGCTAACATGGGAATCTCCTAATAAAAGGAACGGCCGAGTTTATGAACTCGCCGTTCCCAAGTAGTTAATGTGAGATGCGATTCTTATTTGAGTTTGGTAGCCGCCGCGATCTCGTTGGTGAATTTGTCCACGATGGCTTTCTTGTTCTTCCCTGCCCAGTCGAAATTGTACTCGATCAACTTCACCTGGAGGAGTTCGGGATGAGAGAGTTTTACCCCTTTCACCGTGGGGGCCTGATACGCCTTGTACTTCGGTCCCAACGCCTGCGCCTCGGGTGTGATGGCCCAATCGAACCACTTCTTTGCGTTGGCTACGTTCTTTCCCCCTTTGATGAGACCCATACCCCCGATTTCGTACCCCGTTCCTTCCGAGGGGAAGGTGAGCTCCAGGGGAAGTTTATTGTTCTCGATCTCGTTCACGATATCATGGGAGAACACAACCCCAACCGCCGCTTCGCCCTGACCAACGAACTTTGCCGGAGCGGCGCCACTCTTGGTAAAGGAGTGCACCTGGGAAGAATACTTCTTGATATAGTCCCAGCCCTTTTCCTCACCCATGATCTGTAGAATGGTGGCCAAAGCCGTGTAGGATGTCCCAGAGGTAGACGGATGGGCCACCATGATCTGTCCCTTGAACTCGGGTCGCAGCAGGTCCTGCCAGGAAGTGGGAGCCTTTACTCCCGGATGGGCGGCTAGCCAATTCTTGTTGGTACAGAACCCCAAGGAACCTACGTAGATCCCCACCCAATAGTTTTCCGCGTCCTTGTACTTCTTCTGATCTAGGAGGTTGGCGTAATTGGGGGAATTATAGGGCTCCAGAAGGCCTTCCTGTTTCGCCGCGATGAAGCTGTCGATGGGGCCACCCCACCAGATATCGAATTGCGGGTTGTTCTTTTCCGCTCGGATCCTTGCCAATGCTTCCCCAGAGGACATTCGAACATAGTTCACTCGCACGCCGGTAAGCTTTTCGAACTCCTGCTTCATCCCCTGACACCACTCTTCCTGCGGGGTCATGAGGACATTCAGTTCCTTCGTTTCCGCTTCCTTGACCCCGGTAGCAAACAGGAAGGGCGCTATAAGGGTCACAGATAAAAGCAGTACCAAAAACCATCCAAATCTCTTCATATGAAACCTCCTCTTGAATTTTTTAAAGTGCAAACGTTTACCCTCCTATGATAACCCCAATCCCCCCCAACACGCAAGTAGATTGTCGAATCTTTTTTTTTATGGTAGGAGGGTAGGCAATGAAACAGTACGATATCGTTATGATCGGCCATGTCTCTAAGGACATCATGGTGTACGGGGGCAAGGAAGAGAGCCTCCTCGGCGGGGCAGTGGTGTACTCTTCTGCTGCAGCGGCTCGATC
>Ga0067045_1028329_pt1 | contig 36107 bp, 20 predicted proteins | sample TerdegcTABiofilm_FD_59184 | JGI IMG/M metagenome (GOLD analysis project Ga0067045, IMG submission 59184) | Combined Assembly of (Gp0054472, Gp0054536) Wastewater bioreactor microbial communities from Singapore -Terephthalate degrading...
CCGTCGCGTCCGTTGATGCTTGGACGCGCTTGCCATCATCGCAAGCCCGCCACGCCGACCTCCCTCGCCTTCAGCACCGGGTCCGCAGGCAACGGCAATTTGACGATTTGCCCCGTCTCTGCGGACTGATAGACGGCCATGATCACCTCTACGGACCGTCTCCCTTCCGCACCGTCGATGAGCGGCTTGCGGCCCTCTCGGATCGCCTGGACGACGTCGGCAAACTGCATGGCGTGACCGTGGTGACCGATGGCGGCCGGATCGGAGGCGCCGCCGCCTCCGCTGACTCTTTCCGCCATTTTGCGACGTATTTCTTCGTCTTGGGGACGCATCTGGGCGAAATCCCACTTGACGATATCCTCCTCCTCCATCACGGCGGAACCCTGGTCGCCGTGCAGCTCGATCCGCTTGAGATAGCCGGGATACGCCGCCGTGGTCGCCTCGATGACGCCCAGCGCGCCGCACTGGAAGCGCAACACGGCCATCGCGACGTCCTCGACCTCGATCCGTTCGTGTGCCAAGAGGGCCGTTCGAGCGGAGACTTCCGCCACAGGTCCCATCAACCAGACCAGCAGATCCACGCTGTGGATGGCCTGGTTCATCAAGGCCCCGCCTCCGTCGAGTTTCCATGTGCCCCGCCACGCGCCGCCGTCATAGTATTGCTGAGTTCGCCACCACTTGACGTAGGCATCGCCGATGGTCAATTTGCCGAACCGCTTTTCCTCGACGGCGGCCTTGAGCAAGCGGCTGGAGGCATGGAACCGCGAGGGGAAAATCGTCGAGAGAACCACTCCCGCCTCTTCGCAGGCTCGGATGATCGCGTCGCAACGATCCAAGGTGATTTCCAGAGGTTTTTCCGCAATGACGTGCTTGCCGGCCTTTGCAGCGGCTATGGCAGGTTCCATGTGGGCCCCGCTGGGCGTGGCCACGGTGACGACCTGGACGTTCGGATCCGACAGCATGGCGTCGAGATCGCTGTACGCCTTGCAGCCGAACTCTTCTCCGATCTTTTCTGCGGCCGCCGGCACGACGTCATAGCAGGCGGCCAGACGAGCCCCCGGCACGTCCGCAATCGCCCGGGCGTGGAATTTTGCGATCAAGCCGCATCCAATGATGCCGAACCCGAGTTCCATGACACGTCCTCCGGAATAGTGCTGATCCACAGTCTGTCCCGCGGCTTCCACCCTCTGTTCAAGCCGTCGACGGGGGGGCTGAGCACAACCGTGCAAGGGCATTTTATGGTCATTATAAGCCGGGGCGGCATACGGCAGAAGTGCGGACGCCTATGCATTGTGGCGGCTTGCCGTCCTTGCCGGGAACCGAGCCGCCTCAAGAAAACGCCCCGGATAGCAGCAAGATTGCCGCCAAAGCCAAGCTCGTCCCGTTGAGAGCCATGTGAAAAATGATCGCAGGCAAGAGCCGGCCGGTGCGCAGGCACAAAACACCGGATACCAACCCGAAGGGGAAAAGTGTCAAAGGGTCCACTACGACACTGTCCGGCGTAATGGCGGTAAGGCCGACTTGTAGGCCGTAAATCGGTACGGCCAACGTCGCGAACCAGCGCAAACCGAGCCGTAGGTCCGGCCACAGGGTTTTGCGGGCAAGGCCCCAAGTGTGAAGGCGGACTCCCCTGCCCCATGCCAGCCAGACCGCCAACAAGGGCAAGGCGGCGCCGTATCCACACAACTGACGCAGCAAGACGGCAAAAATATCGTCCGCCGAGGGGACGTCCGCCGTTGACCGAATATGGATCAAGGAAAAGCACGTGGCGACCACTAATACCGAGAAGGCTCCAAACCATCGCGGGCGGGGAATCCTTAAGATAGGGGCATCTCGCCTGACGATGAGGCCTCCACGTTGCAGCTCGCGGAGCCGCAATTCGCAAGTCGCAAGCCATCCCTGAAAGAGCAGACGAAAAAGGGTCTCCTCCATCAAAGGGGCGGCCACCACTGCAACCAGGAAGCAGAGGAAGAACGTGCCGGCGGTAGGCCGATCTTGCAACAGAAGCCACAGGCCGTGGCTTCGTTTTCGCTCGGATTCCGATCGCGGCGACCCGGACGCTTCGCTATCGGTCGAGCCGGAGTGCTGCTCCTGAGCCGAGGAAGCCGCTCCCGGGGGCTGCCCATTCGAGAACGGCTTGGCGGCCATCCCGGACACAGCCGAATGCGCAGCCTCGCCTGTGGTACGGAGAGCGTTGCGGAGGCCCGCGTCGCGGCCGAGCAACCACCGGTCCCACGGCAGCCCGGCCAATAGCAAGACTACGAAAAACGCTCCTAGGACGTCCAACGCTCCCCAGCGAGCGGGTCTGAATCGAAAGGCCGGCCAAAGCTCACGCCGCAATTCCCGACGATTTAGCAATATCAACCACCAGGCGAAACTCCCGGCCACGGCACAAACGATGACAATCACCGGCAAGAACACCATCGCTGCTTTTTTGATACCTGGATTACTGGTGGTTCTTGGTTCCTATCGCTTTGAGCACGCGGCCTCAGACAAACCGCCCGCGTTCAAGTCCGGCGGCGTTCCTCACTGGGGCGACGGCGGGCCTCAGGAGCAGTTCGCCCGAGCACTGGCTTACCGCAGGGGGCTCCCGTGGTTCGGACAGAGCAAGCCTGCCGTACCGACGCCGCCTCGACTGCCGACATCGGTCGGCGTTGTCATAACACTTCTTTCAAATGGGGCGCGGCAATGCGTACATAACGATATCCCGAGTACACCGTGACCAGCAAGGCAGCGTACGTCAACACTACTAAGCTGATCCAACACCAGACGGGCGAGCCGGGAGGGGCTTGGTCGAAGGCAAGATACACGAAAGCCGCCACGGTCAAGAGGCACTGGATCGCCATCTTGATTTTTCCCGACCAACGAGCCGAAAAGTCCACGTGCCGCTCTTCAAGAAAGCTGCGAAGCCCCGTGATCAGAAGCTCCCGGGCGATGATGACGACGACAATCCACGGATGCAGTCCCCAAGGCGTCTCCAACATGCGCGGTGAAGCCGCTAAGAATACAAACGTTCCACAGATAACCAGCTTGTCGGCAAACGGATCTAGGATTCGCCCCAAGGGAGTCACCAAATGAAAGCGGCGAGCCAAATAACCGTCGAGAAAATCGGTAATCGCTGCCAAAACGAAGATTGCCAAACCGATGAGGTAGGTTGCCGACGCCGGAAACGAGAGAACGACGAACAGAACGACGGCCAAAATGATTCGTGACAAAGTGAGTAGATTCGGCAAATTCCGCCACCACCGGTTGTCGGCCAGCCTTTTCGACTCCCTCGAAGCACTCGACATGCGTCCCTCGACCTTGGCAAGAAAGGGGCCCGCAAGACAGCCTTCCGGATACGCGTCGTGACATCAATTCCGCGGGAGGCGTGCGATCGTCGCGATTGCTACCTCTTGCGAATCCGAACGTGTTTGCAACTGTCGTTCACTTCTCCTTGACCGTAGAATAACGCAATTGTAGCAGACGACGCCGATGCCGAACAACGCAGCCAAAAGTCGCATACGCGGCTCGAGACTCGTCGAGAACGCCTAGACCGGATGCGGGCCGCGGGGCACAATCATAAAAGCGCCGCGCCGGTCGAATGAGGGGCGCATCGCAGGAAATCGGCTGGGTAGATAGAAAGGCTTGGTCATGGGCACTTGGTCCGGCTTCGAAAAGGTGGTCCGGCCGTCGGAAGTACTGGCAATGCATACCTGGTTGGGGTTGGGCGGACCGGCCCAGTATTATGCCGAGCCGCGGACGGCGGAGGAATTGGCGGCTCTGGTCGCGCGTGCCAAGCAAGAGGGCCTGCCGGTTCGCGTCCTAGGTGCCGGGTCCAATATTCTGGTCCGTGACGAAGGCGTTCCCGGCTTGGTGGTGCATCTGGGATGTCCGGCCTTCATGGATATGCGGTCGCAGGAAAACCGCATTATCGTCGGCGGCGGGGCTTCGTTGACGCGGGTGGTGACTTTTGCCGCCCATGAGGGATTCGGGGGTCTGGAAACCTTGGTTGCCATCCCGGGAACGGTCGGCGGCGCCGTCCAGGGAAACGTCGGCACCCACAGCGGCGATATCGGCGAATGGGTCCGGCGGGTGGAGGTGGTTACCCTCTCCGGTATGATCGAAACCAGAACGCACCGCGAAATCCTCTTCAGCCGCCGCAAGAGCACGCTGGACGACTCCTTGATTGTGGAGGTGGAATTGGAATTGACGCCGGAAGACCCGGCGGATTTGACGCGACGCCTCCACAAACTGTGGATTCTGAGGAAGGCCGGTCAGCCTTTGGGACATCAGAATTCCGCACGATTGTTCAAGGATCCACGCGGTGCCTCGGCGGCCGAACTGATCGAGGCGGCCGGCCTGAAAGGGACCCAGATCGGCGGCGCTACCCTGTGTGATCGAAACGTCAATTTCGTGGTAGCGGAAGCCAACTGCTCGGCCAACGATATCATGCGAATCATCGATACCGTCCGCACGCAAGTTCAAAACCGACTCGGCGTGCAGCTCGAATTGGATCTGGAAATCTGGTGATTTCGATTCCTTTCGAGCGTCCCGCCGATCGCTCTTTCCGGTTGCGGAGACTTTACCGGACGGATTGCGGCGGTCATCGTTGCTGCGACGTTCGGAACGATCGTGTTGGCGATCTTAGCCGCCGTGCCGAATTCGTCACAGTCGCGACGATGAACAAAAAGGGGCGTGATCCGATCCTGCGCCATGATATCGCGATTTGTGTGATCGCGGGATCTTTCCCCGACGGAGAGCCGTAAGAGAGGCAGCCCGGTCTACCATCAACAGACCGCTTCCTATTGGAAAGGGCTCCTGGGGATTTCCTTCGACGAGAACCCGATCGGAAAGGAGTCGCCCGGAACGGGGATACCGTTCGTCCATCCGGTTCACCCGGAAATCGACGTTTTGAGATTTGGCGATGCCATGATTATTTCGTGGAAGAGTGGCGGAGTTGACGATGTCCGCTGAGTCAGCGAAGGTCGGCAAGATGTCCGCGGAGAGGCCGAAGGCGTCGGCATCGAGGATATCTTGGCTCGGGCGAGCCTTCGCTGCGCTAGCTCTCGCCATGTTAACGCTTTTGGCTTTTTGGAATTTGCTTTGGAAGCAGGCTGGAGCGCAGCTCGCGATCGATCCCCGATATGACGTAACTGCGGAGACTCTCGTTCTTCCCGATCCTCCGGAGTGGATCCACCATGATTTGCGGCCCGAGGTTCTTGCGTACCTCGGCGACTTCAGCCATCTTTCCATTCTCGACGACAATCTGACCGAGCGGATTTATCATGCGGCTGCGGCCCATCCCTGGATCGCCGCCGTCAACCAGGTCCGAAAAGCCTTCCCCGCCCGCGTCCACATTGCCTGCGAATACCGCAAACCCGTGGCTATGGTCCGGGTGCCCGAGGGATTGCTCCCCGTGGATGTCAACGGTGTTCTGCTTCCGACCGGTGACTTTACGCCGCAAGAGGCGGCTCGTTACCCACGCATCGAAGGAATCCAAACCCCTCCGAGCGATGCGGCCGGCCGGCCCTGGGGCGATCCACGTGTCGAGGCGGCCGCCAAGCTCGCCGAAATCTTATCTCCCTATTGGACGCAATTGCAGCTCGCCCGCATCATTCCAACGCAACCGGAACCGGCGAGCCGTTCGGATTTGTTGTTGGAATTGCAAACGAGAGGCGGCTCGCGGGTAATCTGGGGATCGCCGCCGGATGTTTCGCGCGGTGATGAGGCTAGCACCGAGGTGAAAATTCGGCGCCTTGCCATCTATTACCAGGAGCACGGGTCTTTGGAGGGCCTCATCGGTCCCCAACTTTTCGATCTACGCCCGGCGAACGCGGTACGGATCGTTCCCCTTCAAGAATGGGAGCCACGAACGCTCCCCTGATTCTCCGATCCTCGTGTGAAAAGCGGGCGCATGGATGGATCGGCTCTTGTGGCATCCGTGGAGTCGAGCTAACATAACCGGGTGAATCGGAGACGCACCGAGGGGAGGGGATCCTCTTGGTCCTTCTGCGATCGGCAGTCGACGCCACGTCGATTTCCGCTTTCACGAATCGGAGGGATTATGGCCGACTATTCGCAACTCTATGACGCCATTATCAACGGAGACCACCGCCTTGCTGCGGAGGTCACCAAGGCAGCCCTGGAAGCCAAAGTCGATCCTTCGGAGTTGATCGCCAAATACATGATTCCGGCGATGAACGAGGTGGGAAACCGTTTCGCCTGCAACGAGTACTTCGTGCCGGAATTGCTCATTGCCGCCCGCGCCATGAAGGCTTCCCTGGAACTACTGACGCCATTGCTGGCCGCCGGCGGAGCACAACGCGCCGGACGCGTTGTGATCGGTACCGTCAAGGGCGATCTCCACGATATCGGCAAGAACCTGGTGGCATCCATGTTGGAGGGAGCCGGCTTCGAGGTCATCGACTTGGGCGTGGACGTGCCTGCCGAAAAATTCGTCGAATCGGCCCGAGAAAAAGAGGGCACGATCGTGGCGATGTCGGCGTTGCTGACGACCACGATGACGAACATGAAATCGGTCATCGAAGGGCTTCAATCGGCCGGACTGCGGGACAAAGTCCGCGTCATGGTCGGCGGTGCGCCGCTCACACCACAATTCGCCTCGCAGATCGGAGCGGACGGCTACAGTGAGAACGCGACGGAAGCCGTCGCTCTGGCTCGCAAGTTGGCCGCGGAGTTGGCGACATCGGCCTGATCTTCGGCTGTCGATGTCCGCGGCGCCGCCGAAGCCCGAGAGGATGCCGCGCGTCACGACGCCCGAATCGGCTGAGGTAGCGCCGCGCTGATCGTTGAGCGACCTTCGGAGCTCGTTTCCCGGGCGCCCGTTTTCCGACGAGACTTCGCCGCCGCTGAGGCGACTAACTCGGTGTGATGCGCCGGAGTGTTGCGCTATGGCTGATGAACCGACGCTGCCCGCCGACAACCCCGATGTCTCGCGCCGCGAGTCGGAGGCCGCGGACTCTCCCACTTCGGCATTTCGGCGTGCCCTCGAGAGCGGTACATTCGTCTACGGAGCCGAAATCGTCTCCACCCGGGGGCTGCCGTCGGAGCCGGAGAGGCTTCCGCCCGTCATTTTGGCACGGGAGCTGGCGAGTGATCCCCGCATTGCTTGGGTGTCGATCACCGACAATCCCGGCGGCTCTCCTATGCTCCCGCCGGACGGATTGGCTGCTTTGCTCCCCGCGGCCCAAGGTAAGAGTAAGGTCGTCATCCACCTTACCTGTAAAGACATGAATCGCAGCGGGCTCGAATCGTACGCCTGGCGGTTGGCGGCCCAAGAACTTTGGAACGTCTTGGCACTCACCGGCGACTACCCCGTGACCGGCTTCGGCGGGCGACCCACGGGGGTATTCGATCTGGATTCGGTCGGGCTGATCAGCCTCCTCGCGGCTATGAATCGGGGGTTGGAAATCCCTAACCGCAAAGGCGGGCGGGAGAGACTACGGCCCACAGCCTTTTATATCGGCTGTGCCGTTTCTCCGTTCAAACGCTACGAGCATGAATTGGTACCCCAGTACTATAAGTTGATTCGAAAGATCGCCGCAGGTGCTCAATGGGTCATCACCCAGTTGGGCTACGACATGCGAAAATTCCACGAGGTTAAGCTATTCCTCCAAGCCCGAGGCATTCGCGGTGTGCCGGTCATCGGCAACGTTTACGTCCTGACGAAAGGTATCGCCAAGCTATTCCACGACGGTCGATTGCCGGGTTGCGTGGTCAGCGACGAATTGTTGGCCCTTTGTGAGAAATACGGCGGCGGTCCCGATCGCGGCGCTCGATTCTTTTACGAACTCGCGGCTAAGCAATTGGCCGTATTCAAGGGGTTGGGCTTCGCGGCGGGCTATCTTGGAGGATTGAACTCTCCAGAGGCCTTTTTCCGGGTCATCGAGTCGGCCGAGTCCTTCGGGCCTGACGACTGGCGGCAATTCCTCCCGGAGATTCGGTTTTCTTTGCCGGGAGAGTTTTTCTTTTTTGAACACGATCCGGAGACGGGCTTGAGCAGCCCGGATCGCATCAACCGCGAGTACTTGCAATCGTTGGAGCGACCCCGCCGAAACAAGTCCGTAACTCTGAGCTACCGAATCTCCCGGCTCGTTCATCGATTGGCATTCACGCGAGACCGCGGGCTGTGGGGATTGCTGCGAAAATTGTACGCCCGCTGGGACAAACGCCCTTCCTCGTTGCCCGCCAAGGCCGCATATGCCGCCGAGCGTTTCGCCAAGTTCGCGATGTACGGATGCCAGGATTGCGGCGATTGCAGTCTGCCGGACTGTGCCTACATTTGCCCCAAGCGGTGGTGCTCCAAGTGCAGTCGAAACGGTCCGTGCGGTGGGTCCGCGGACGGCCAATGCGAACTGAAAGACAAAGAGTGCCTATGGGCCAAGGTGTATCAACGTTTGAAGGCCTATGGAGAAACCGATCGCTTTCTGGAAGGCTCGCCTGTGATCTACGACGCGGCGTTGCAGCACACTTCATCTTGGGCCAATACCTTCCTGGACCGCGACCACCACGCTCCGCCGACCCACAAGGACGGCAAAGATTGAACCGGCGGGGAACGTGCTTGCAGCCGGAGTCCTCTCACCGTCTCCACCGGGCGCCCGCGTTTTTCCCGACACCGCTGACTTTTCCCACCGCGCCGGTAATTCCTCGGGTCGTGACAGGAGCGTCCCGTCGCAATTCCGCCACGTAACCATTAAAACATATTCCTAGACGCTTCGCTCGTGTTCGATCGAGCCGCGTCTCGCAGTTGCGGATTGGTTCAAGGGGATTGCCGGGAGCACGCGATATGGCAATAGAAGGTTTGACGATCATCGGGGAATCCATCAATGATTCCGTGCCCTCTACGAAAGCCTTGTTCGAGGCGGGAGACATTCCCGGCATTCTGGAGTTGGCCCGCAGCCAAGACGCAGGGGGAGCGGCCTACATCGACGTCAACGTGGGATCGAGGTCTCCCGAGTTCATGGCGGACCTGGTCGTTCAAATCCAGCAGGTGACCCGAAAGCCCTTGTCCATCGACACGCCCGACCCGGTCATTGCGAAGGCCGGTCTTGCGGCATACCAGGCGGACCTTGCCGGAAGCGAAAAGCCGATTCTCAATTCGATCACGGTGGCCCGAGAACAAATGTGGGAGCTTTACGCCGTCCGGCCTTTTCGGCCGATTCTCCTGGCAACCGAGCTGGCCGCCGACGGCAGGCACATTCCGGCCCGAACGGCCGAGCAAACGTATCAAGCCGCGAAAGCCTTGGTTGCAGCGGCACGGACGCATTGTCCGGGCATCACGAACGACGATCTCATCATTGACCCCGGGATCGCACCGATTGCCGGAGATACCGAGGGTAACTTGAAACGGCTTGTGACCGCCATGGAGCGAATCCATGCCGATCCCGACCTCGCGGGGATACACATGTCGGTCGGGTTGAGCAATTTCACGGTTATGCTGCCGTCCAAGCGAAAAGACGGTACGCCGGTTAAGAGCGCACTGGAGAGCGCTTTTCTGACGATCGCCATGCCGCGGGGGCTCGACATGATTATCGGTTCGGTCAAGCGGAAGTACGAATTGCTGCCCGAGGATCACCCCGCCATGCAATGCCTGCGCGCCGTCCTTCAGGCCGACGGTTTCGAGGCTTTGATGCATGTGCGAAATTTCTACGCGGGCTGAACCGTTATCCCTTGCTCAAAAGGTGCAGCATTCATGTCCGATCTGTTGAAGAGATTATTGGAAGACCGCCCCATCGTAACGGATGGTGCTTGGGGTACGCAGCTTCAAGAGCGCGGACTACCCGTCGGAGCGTGCCCTGATGAGTGGAATCTTTCTCATCCTCAAGCCGTCGAGTCCGTGGCCCGCGACTATGTCGAGGCCGGCAGCCGCGTCATTCTCACGAACACCTTCGGTGCGAATCGCATCACCTTGGAAAAGCATGGACTGGCGGATCGGGTGGCGGAGATCAACCGGGCGGGCGTTGAGATATCGCGGCGCGCAGCGAACGGCCGGGCCGCGGTCTTCGCTTCCGTCGGACCGACCGGCGTCTTGTTGATGATGGGCGAAAAAACGGCGGCCGAGTTGGAGCAAGCCTTCTTCGAACAGACGCAAGCATTGGCCCAAGCAGGTGCGGACGCCGTCGTCGTCGAGACGATGTCCGATCCAAACGAGGCGGTCTTGGCGGTTCGCGCCGCCAAAACCGCGGGATTGCTTACCGTCGCCTGCATGTCGTTCGATTCCGGCAAGCAACGCGACCGGACGATGATGGGCACCACCCCGGAGCAAGCGGCGGAGGCCCTCGCCCAGGCGGGCGCCGATGTGATCGGCGCGAATTGCGGCCAAGGAATCGAAGGTTACGTCGCCATCGCCCGCAGGCTCAAAGCGGCCACCGATCGTCCCGTCTGGATCAAGGCCAATGCCGGAATGCCGCAAATCGTCGACGGCAGAGCCGCCTATGTTATGACGCCGGAGGAGTTCGCCGAATACGTCCCGCAATTGGTGGAGCTGGGGGTTGCCTTCATCGGCGGCTGTTGCGGCACCACGCCGGCATTCATCGCGGCCGTCCGGCGTCGTTTGGGTCGATAGGCAATACCGTCACCGCGGGGATACCCATCGATGTTGTCTCGTGAACGCGTCCTCTGCGCCTTGAACCATCAAGAGCCGGATCGGGTCCCCATCGACTTGGGCGGCACACGGCAGTCGGGCATCGCCGCATCGGCCTACCATCGTCTCAAACAGCACCTTGGAATCGATTCGCCGACCCGCGTCTACGACCTTTATCAGATGCTGGCGGAGGTGGAGCGGCCGATTCTGGAGCGATTCGGGGCGGATGTCATCGGTTTGAACCGGAAGGCGGTGGCGTTCGGTATCCGCAACGAAGATTGGAAGCCGTGGAGGCTCTTCGACGGCACGCCCGTCGAGGTTCCCGGCGGATTCCGACCTGTCGAAGAAGAGGACGGCAGCCTCACGCTCTATCATCCCGACGGTCGACCGATGGCCAGGATGCCCAAGGACGGCCTCTACTTCGACCGCTTGGACAAGTATCCCGGTGCCGCACATGCGGATCCCGATACCCTGGAATTGCCCCTGTTATCGCAACAAGAACTGGATGAGCTTCGGGCCGCCGCGGAAGCGCTCTACCGGAACACCGACTTCGCCGTCGTCGCTCCCATGGGGCCGCCGTACGAGCTTTTCTTCGGCCTGGGAACAGGCGATTTTTCCGCCTGGATGATAACGCTGGCTCAGGAGCCGGACTACGTTCAAGCCTTATACGAACGCCTTACCGAGGCGTGGATCGAGAATCTCCGGCGGTTCACGTCGGCCGTGGGCGAATTCGTACAGATCGTCCAATTCAACGATGACCTGGGGACGCAAGACGCGCCTTTCCTTTCCCCGCGGATGTTTCGCCGATTGATTTTTCCGTTTTACAAGCGCGGGCTGGATTGGATTCACGAGCACACCCATTTCAAAGTCTTCATGCACAACGACGGCGCCATTTTCGACTTCATACCGACCCTGATCGAGATGGGCGTCGACATCCTAAACCCCATTCAGACCACGGCGCGAGGCATGGATCCGCGTCGGCTCAAAGAGCAATTCGGAGATCGGTTGACATTCTGGGGCGGTTCTTGCGACTGCCAGCGGACGCTCCCCTTCGGCACGCCGGAGCAAGTCGCCGCGGAAGTCGAGGCCCATATCGCCGCCCTAGCGCCGGGCGGCGGATACGTCTTCGCCTCGGTCCACAATATCCAAGCCAACTGCCCGCCCGAGAATATCACGGCCATGTTCGACACCGCCCTGAGCGTCGGGCGCTATCCGATCCGTCTCTGAATCCAGCCTCGCGGGAGACGAAGCATCTTCGCACCTCGATCAAATTAGGCAATGTTATAGCGGCAAGGAGACGGCGTCGTGCGATTGCAGGTCATCGCGTGCGAGATATTTCATCGAGAGGTCTGCGCCGTCGTTGCCCGCTCGATCAATACCGTCGATGTCACGTTTCTGCCCAAAGGATTGCACGACGTCGGGCCGCAGGTCATGTCGGCCCGAATTCGGCAAGCGATCGCGGCGGTCGATGAGTCGCGATACGAAGCCATCGCGTTGGCCTACGCCCTCTGCAACAATGGCTTGGTCGGGCTGGCTGCGCGGGGTATTCCGCTCGTTCTGCCGCGGGCCCACGACTGCATCACGCTCTTTCTCGGCGATAAGCAACGCTATCTGGACTACTTTTACGCCAATCCCGGGGTCTATTTCCAAACACCGGGCTGGATCGAGCGAGGCGAAGACCTTTCACAACATGGTCCCGACTCGATCGTTCGCAAGATGGGACTGTTGGAGAGTTACGAGGCTTGGGTCCGCAAGTATGGCGAAGAAAACGCCCGCTACCTCCGGGAGCAACTTGGAGACCTCGCACGGAACTACGGTAAGCTGGCATACATCCGCACGGGTACCGGGCAAGACGATCATTTCGAGAAGCTGACGCGAGAACGCGCCGAAAGCCGAGGATGGCGTTTCGAGTCGTTGGCGGGTGACTTGCGGCTCCTCCAAAACCTGGTGGACGGCCATTGGAATCCCGAGGACTTCCTTGTCGTTCCGCCAGGCTCGCAGATCGCGGCCTCGTTCGATTCCGATATCGTCCGGGCGATACCGTGCCGTAGCGACGCAACGGTGGCATAGGAAATTCTTCCGAAGACGGTCCGACGTCGTCCGGTCGCACTTTCCCATGACGTCGGCGTTGACAACGGCGGCATCCGAAGGCGGCACAATCCGCTGCTCTTCGGCTCATGAGTGCGGTTTCCCGCGGCCGTGATACCGGACCGCTGCTTGATTCCGCCTGCCGCGAAACGCTATCATGACGTGCGTCGTGAACGCACGGCTGCGGGGCGGTTCCGATGCGGTTGCCGGTCGGGGAGGAAATGTTGCTTTGATTGAGACGGCGCAGGCTGGAATCCGGGGAAACGCATCATGAACGGTTACGAACGCGTCCTTGCGATGATCGAGACGGGGGAAAGCGATCGTTTGCCGCTCATGCCCATCACCATGATGTTCGCCGCAGATGTTCTCGGCGTGCCCTACGGCGATTACGCGACGGATCACCGGGTGTTGGTCGATGCCCAGTTGAAGACGGCTGAAACGTTCGGCTTCGATTACGTCTCGTGTATCTCCGATCCCGCCCGCGAGGCAGCCGACTGCGGGGCGATCATCCAATACTTCGACGATCAACCGCCCGCTATCGTTGAAGATAAGGCCCTGCTCTCCGACAAGAAGACGCTGACTCGCCTGCGCGTGCCGGATCCCCTCGGCGGCGGCCGAATGGAGGATCGCGTAAAAGCCGCCGAGCTTTTTCGCAAGCGTGTGGGCGGAGAATTGCTCATCGAGGGCTGGATCGAGGGACCGTGCGCGGAAGCGGCCGACCTGCGGGGTATCAATTCCTTGATGACGGACTTCTTTGACGATCCGCAATTCGTCCGCGATTTGTTCGAGTTCGTCTTGGAGATGGAGCTGTCGTTCGCCAAGGCCCAAATCGAGGCCGGCGTGGATATTGTGGGTATCGGCGATGCGGCCGCATCCCTCGTCGGACCTCGAATCTACGAAGAGTTCGTGTTGCCGTATGAAAAACGGATGGTGGATGCCATCCACGAAATGGGCGGGCGGGTGCGCTTGCATATCTGCGGCAATACGAACCGCATCTTGTCCGGCATGGGAAGTCTGGGATGCGAAATCGTGGACCTCGACTTCATGGTGCCGATTGTTGCGGGCCGAGAAAAGATGGGCCCCTCGCAAGTTTTGTTGGGCAACATCGATCCCGTCAAGTGTCTGCGCAACGGCAGCCCTACGGACGTGACGGAGGCAGTCCGCCGCTGCCACCTTGAGGCCGGCAACCGGTATATCGTGGGGGCGGGATGCGAAGTGCCGCGAGGAACGCCGCCGCCCAATCTCATAGCGCTTGCCGATTACGCACGATCGCACCGGCCCGATCCGTCTGCCGCGGTTCAGACGGAGCCTTTCTGAATGGGAACGAAACCGCACCGAATGGGCGGGGCAACGGCTTTTCAAGCATCGTTGTCAAAGCTTTATCATTGCGGTGATACACGGGTCGGCCCGAGCATTTTGCGGGCAATGGCTTGGCGGGGCTGAAAAAGTTTCGCTTCGCAGGAGATGAAGGATCGATGTTGCGCACCTGGACTTTTCGACTTCCCACCGTCGTGCGTTTCGGGCGAGGCAGCGTAAGGAAGCTGGGCGAGCTGGCCCAAGACTTTGGTTGGAGAGCCTTGTTGGTGGGCTATCAAGACGCATCCGGCATGGAGGCCGTTTATCGCAAAGTCCAGCAAGCCCTTCGAACGGCGAGGGTACACGCCGAAGCCTTCCTCGAAGTCGGTCCGGAACCCGATCAATCCTTGGTGACGGCCGGCGCCGAAGTCTATAAGAAGTCGCGAGCCGAATTGATTGTGGCCGTCGGAGGAGGCAGCGTGATCGACGTGGCCAAGGGAATCGGGGCGCTCGTCAAGCTCTCCGGCCGGCCCTGGGATTTCACGAATGCCAATGAATCGCACCGAAGGATCACCGAATCGGCTCCCGTCATCGCGGTTCCCACCACGGCGGGGACGGGTAGCGAGGTGACGTCGATCGCGGTATTCAACTATGCACCGGAGGTCACCGGGTGGGAGTTTCCCGCCAAAGCGGCCATGGTCGGCGAAGGCTTGCACCCCAAAGTCGCCGTGATCGATCCCGACCTACTCGCGGAAAGCCCGCCCGAGATTCTCGCGGCCTGCGCGGCCGACGCCCTGATTCAGGCCGTCGAGGCGTGTCTCAGCCGCATGTGCAATCCCATCTCCGCGGTGTTGGGAGGCCATGCCGCGAGATTGATTCTGGATTATTTGCCGCGAGCACTCGGCAACGCCGCCGATATGGATGCCCGATCGGCGCTGGCCTTGGCGGCAACCATGTCCGGGGCGGCCTACGATGTGACGGGGCTGACCGTTGGGCATGCTTTAGCTCACGCCCTAGGCGCAATCTTCGGTATCCCGCACGGCCGGGCCGTCGCCATCGCCGGTCCGGTCGCTATTCGCTTCATGGCCGGGGCCGCGCAAGATTCACTGCGAGAATTGGTGTATTTTTGTCGCGGCGGACAACCCATCGACGACCAAGCCATCCAAGCCCTATTGGATCGCGTGTCCACACTATTCCGCGAGGCCGGCCTGCCCGACAAATTTACGCCGCCCGCCCAATCGCCGCCGGATTATCTCGACCGCTTGGTGCAACACGCTATGCGAGCCACTCCGGAAGCGTGTAAACTGACACCGGTACCGGTTGACGCGGAAGCCCTCCGCAACCTCTTTGTGCAGATTCTGGGATAGCCGCCCCGACGCCGCGAGGGCCCAAGTCTCATCCGGTATAGCCGAGGGTGAGCAGCAACGAAAGAATCTTCCTCAATACTGGGAGGCGGAGTCATGCCGCGGACAAATCGCGATTCGAACCGTAACGAGCACCCCAGCACAAGCTGCTGCGTCTCCAACTTGCCGTACCGTGCGATTCGGCCCTGGGTACCGGGTTACCGAAGCGTCTATGCCGCCTGCGTCGTTCTGTCCCTTTTGGCAGCCTGCTCGACGGATCGGCTTTTCGCCGAAGATGCCCAAAAGCCGATCCGCCCAAACATTCTCTTGTGTCTCGCGGATGATGCTTCGTTTCCCCACATGGGGGCATATGGGTGTTCATGGGTACAAACACCGGGATTCGATCGAGTCGCGCGGGAAGGATTGCTCTTTGTCAACGCTTACACACCCAACCCCAAATGCGCACCCAGTCGTGCCACCATTCTCACGGGACGTAATTCGTGGCAGCTCGAAGAGGCTTGCAATCACGCCGCGTTTTTTCCCGCCAAGTTCAAAGTCTACACGGAGGTTCTGGCTGAGCGAGGGTACTTCGTCGGCAAGACGGGAAAGGGCTGGGCGCCGGGGATCGCGCGTTTTGAAGACGGATCGCCGCGTGCGCTAACGGGCAAGGGGTTCGACGCACGCAAAACGCCGCCGCCGACAAGCGGTATTTCCAATAACGATTACGCCGGCAATTTTGCCGATTTTTTGGCGGCCGTGCCCGAAGGCCGGCCTTGGTGTTTTTGGTACGGATCGGTCGAGCCGCATCGCGGTTACGAGTACGCCTCCGGCATCACCAAGGGGGGCAAGTCCGTGGAGCAGGTTACCCGGGTTCCCGGCTATTGGCCCGACGACGAAGTGGTGCGGACCGATATTCTGGACTACGCATTCGAAATCGAGCATTTCGACCGCCACCTGGTCAGGATGCTCACCTTGCTCGACGAGAAGGGTCTTCTGGACAGTACCCTGGTCGTTGTGACGGCGGACAATGGCGCGCCCTTTCCCCGTGAAAAGGGGCAGTGCTACGAGGCGTCTGCTCACCTCCCCTTGGCCATCATGTGGAAACAAGGCATCGCCTCGCCCGGCCGCGTTATCGAAGATTACGTCAGCTTCGCCGATTTCGCCCCGACGTTTCTGGAGGTGGCCGGAGTACCGTGGAATGATTCGGGCATGCATCCGCCGGCGGGAAAGAGCCTCGTGCCGATCTTTCAGGCGAATCAAGGCGGAATCGTCGATCGTGCGAGGGACCACATGCTTCTCGGCAAGGAACGGCATGACGTCGGCCGCCCTCATGATTGGGGCTACCCCATTCGGGGCATCATCGCCGAGGGGTGGCTGTACTTGCGAAACTTCGAGCCCGGTCGTTGGCCGGCGGGCAATCCCGAGACCGGCTATCTGAATTGTGACGGCGGCCCCACCAAGACCGAAATCCTTGAATTGCGGCGGCGCGGCGACGATACGCGTTTCTGGCAATTGTGTTTCGGGCCGCGGCCTGAGGAAGAGCTTTACGATCTGCGATCGGATCGCGACTGCCTCAATAACCTAGCCGAGGCACCGGAACATCGCGAGATCAAGCTTCGGTTAGCCGCGAAAATGAGGGAGGAGCTCCAAGCTCAAGGCGACCCACGCATCAACGGTCAAGGCGACATCTTTGACCGTTATCCCTATGCGAACGAGAGCCATCGCGGTTTCTACGAGCGGTTCATGCGAGGCGAGGCTTTGCGGGCGGATTGGGTCAATCCGAACGACTTCGAGCCGTTGCCCGCTGCGCAACCGCAGCAGTAGCGTTTCATCTCAGGCGCGGTCCTCGGCACGAACCACGAAGAGTTCGACCTCGGCCTCGCCGAGCTTCAATCGGACCCCTTCCGCGTCTGAAATCGGCCCCGCCGTGACCTGGACGGCGAGCGTTTCGCCCTTGATATACTCTTCAAAATCGCGCAGGGCGGTCTTCAATTCCTCGGACTCGGTGCGGATGCCGAGCCGGATGCGATCGGTGAAATCCAAATCCAGCTCTTTGCGTCGATTTTGAACGACATGCACGAGATCACGGATCATGCCTTCCGCGATCAAATCCGGCGTCAACTCCGTCGCCAGCACCACCACACCGCGCGGCCCATGGGCGGCGGTCCAACCGGGCCGCGCAGCCAGGCGGACCTGGACATCGTCCCGGGTCAATACGATGTCTCCGTCCGGCAGCTTCACCGTCAACTCACCGGTCTCTTGCAGGGCGTGTTGAACGGCCGCACCGTTCGCCGAAGCCAGCCAAGCCTTCAGCGCCGGCAACCGCCGTCCCAATCGCGGGCCCAACCGCTTGAAATCCGGAAGCACGGAAAAAACGACATATGCGTCGGCGTCGGCCGGCCAGTCCACCGTCTTCACGTTTAGTTCTTCGCAGATCAAGTCGGCGTGTTCCTTGAGCCAGATCTCGTGGGTACGATCGACCGGGATGATTTCCACGCGCGACAACGGCTGACGCACCTTGAGCTTGGCCGCCGCCCGAGCTGAACGACCAAGCGAGACGAAGTCCCGCACGGCGCCCATCCGTTCGCATAGAACGGCGTCCATGTAGTCGGGTTCGGGCTGGGGATAGTCGCACAAGTGAACGCTGATTTTCGCACGATCGCCGAACGGAGTCACGACCAGATTCCGCCAGATCTCCTCCGAGATGAACGGCACGAACGGGGCGGTCATCTTGACCGTCGTGACCAGGCACTCATAGAGCGTCCAATAGGCATCCGTCTTCGCCGCGTCCCAAGTGCCCGACCAAAACCGCGCGCGACTGCGGCGGACGTACCAATTGGCCAAGGCGTCTACGAACGATTGAATGGTCTGAGCGGCCGAGAGGTTGTCGTAGGCATCCATCGCTTGGCGGACTCGAGCCGCCGTGTGATGCAGCTCGCTGAGAATCCAGCGATCCAGCTCTGCGCGTTCACGCGGAGGGCGGTAGCCTTCGCCCCGAGCCAAAATGGTCGGCTTCAGGTCGCCCACCGCATCCGTCCAGCCTTTGGCGGGATCCCAACCGTCGATGTTGGCGTAGATCACGAAAAAGCTGTACACGTTCCACAGTCGCAATAGGAACTCGGGCACGCTCTCTCGGATCGCCTGCTCATTGTAGCGAATCGACGTCCACGGGGCTTGATTGGCGAAGAAGTACCATCGCAGGGCGTCCGCCCCGTAACGATCGAATATCTCTTGCGGTTCGCGATAATTGCGTTTGCTCTTAGACATCTTCTGCCCGTCTTCGCCGAGCATCAGCCCCAGAACCACGCAATTGCGAAACGGATGGGGATACTCGATCTTCGGAGTGCTTTCCTCGCAAAACTCCTCGGCGCTGCCCGCTTGTTCCCCCTCTCGCGGGCCGAACAACAAGGTGCTGATGGCCAGCAGGCTGTAAAACCAGCCTCGCGTTTGATCGATGGCTTCGCTGATGAAATCGGCGGGAAAGTTCTCTGCCACCTTCGTTGCGGATTCCGGCCGATGGGGAAAGCCCCACTGCGCGAAGGGCATGGCGCCCGAGTCGAACCAACAATCGATGACTTCCGGTACCCGCCGCATCCGTGCGCCCGCGGCGAACGGCGAATCGTACGTCACGGCGTCGATGTAGGGCTTGTGTACCTTTAAGTGTTCGGATAAATCGGGAGCAGCCTTTTTGGCATGATCCCAAACTTCCGTGCCTTGAACCCCGGGCTTGGCCAGCAACTCCGCGTAAGACCCCACGGCCTCCATGTTGCCGGTGCGTTCGCAAACCCAGATCGGCAGCGGCGTACCCCAGAACCTTTCTCGCGAAAGCGCCCAATCCACGTTGCTTTCCAAGAAATTGCCGAACCGGCCGTCGCGGATGTTTTCCGGCAACCAACCGATGCGACGATTGTTGGCCAGCATCGCGTCTCGAAATGCCGTGGTGCGAATAAACCAGCTTTTCCGCGGATACTGGATCAAGGGATCCTCTTCCGCCCGCCAGCAAAACGGATAATCGTGCACATACTGTTCGAAATGCAGCAAGAGGCCGCCGGCTCGCATTTGGCGAATGATGTCGCGATCGCAATCCTTGACCCAGCGCCCTTGGTAGTCCGGGACATCGGCCGTAAACGTCCCATCGGGGGCCACGGCGCAAATCAACTCGGGCCCCTCGCCGGGCAGGAATCTCGCTTGCTCGCGAAGAAGCACCTCGTAATCCACTTCACCGAAGGCGGGAGCCTGGTGAACGATACCGGTGCCGGTGTCGATCGTCACAAAGTCGGCGGGGACCACGCGCCAAGCGAGGTGCTCGCGTCCGCCGCTCTTCAATCGGCCTTGCCGATCTCCCAAGGTTTTCCAATAGTAGTCGAACGGCGGTCGGTATCGCTTGCCCAGCAGCGCTTCGCCCGCAAATTCACCTAAAACACGGTACTGTTTCCCCAACTTTTGCGCGATGGTATCGACCAGCGCGGCCGCCACGATGCAATCTCGCTCGTCGCCTTCGAATCGGACACGGCAATATCTCAAGTCGGGGGATACGGCAGCGAATTGATTGCTCGGCAGCGTCCACGGCGTGGTCGTCCACACGATCAAATCGACGTCCGGATCATCCAGCAGTGGAAATCGCACGTAGACGCTGGGATCCGCGACCTCGCGATATCCCTGGCCCACCTCGCCCGACGAGAGAGCGGTGCCGCCCTGGGCCCACCACCAAACGATTTTATAACCCTGGTACAACAGGCCGCGGCGGAACAACTCCTTCAGCGCCCACCACACGCTTTCGACATAGCTCTGGTGATAGGTCACGTAGGCATCGTCGAGTCGAATCCAAAAACCGATCCGCTCCGTGAGCTGTTCCCATTCCTTGGTGTAGCGAAACACGCTTTCCAAGCAACGGCGAATGAAGGGCTCCACCCCGAACCGCTCGATTTCCTGCTTGGAGTGGATGCCCAGCTCTTTGCACACCTCCACTTCGACCGGGAGTCCGTGCGTATCCCAACCCGCGCGCCGCTCGCAGTAGTATCCCCGCATGGTCTTGTAACGGGGAAACAGATCCTTGATGGCGCGGGTCAAGCAGTGTCCCGGGTGAGGCAGACCGTTTGCGGTGGGCGGCCCCTCGTAAAACACGAAACGCGGCCCGCCCCGCCGCAGATCGAGGCAGCGGCGGTAGATGTCCTGCTCTTTCCAAAACTTGCAAATCCGTTCCTCGAGCTTTGGAAACGTCAAGTTCCGATCCACCGGTTCGAACATAGCCCTGGCCATCTATCCCTAGAAAGGAACAACCAACATGAAGTCGACGATAGTTCGGCACATCGTGAATCGGGGGGCCGACGAACGACCCCCGACTCCTTTGACCGCGCAGGAAATAGGCATTCGAGGAGAGCCTTGGACGCGCCGCTTATCAGGCGAAACGAGACTCCCCGCCGCCGGCCGCGCTCAGCGATCGGCTTCGTTCAGCTCCCGAAGCAGACTCGCCTCGTGGGCCAAAACACCCAGTACGATCTTCCGCAGTTTCGGCTCCGCCGAGGCGGCCACGGCGATAATCTCCTCGACGACGGCAGGCTCCAACGCGTCCGGTAAACACATGTCCGTCACGACGGACAGTCCCAGTACCCTCATCCCCGAATGCACGGCGACGATGACTTCCGGTACGGTAGACATACCCACAACGTCGGCCCCGATTCCGCGTAGGAATCGGTACTCCGCCCGCGTCTCCAGATTCGGTCCGGTAACGGCCACATACACTCCGCGATGCGCCGTGAAGTCCTCACGGCGAGCAATCGCCAAGGCTCGCCCGACCAAGTCCGGATCATACGGCCGCGACATATCCGGAAAGCGAGGTCCCAAGGAATCATCGTTGGGACCGATGAGGGGATTGCCGTTCATCAGGTTGATATGATCGTCGATGACCACAATATCCCCGCGCTGATAATGCGGATTCATTCCGCCGCACGCATTGGAGACGATCAACAACCGAGCCCCCAAGGCCCGCATGACCCGCACCGGAAACGTGATCTGCCGATAACTATAGCCTTCGTAGGCATGGAAACGACCTTCCATGGCGACGACCGGAACCCCGGCCAGGGTACCGCAAACCAGCTGCCCGGCATGGCTAACCGTCGTGGAGCGGGGAAAATGCGGAATCGATTCGTACGGGATGGCGACCGCCGATTGAACCTCGCCTGCCAGGCTTCCAAGACCGGTTCCCAGGATAATCCCCGCGTGCGCCGTTTCCGTCCAGTGCGTTCGAATCGCCGCCGCAGCGGCTTGAATCTCCTGAGCAAGCTGACTCATTTCCGTTTCCTCTTGCGTCGTTTGCCCGTTCCTGAATCCCCGCTCAAAAATTGATTCCCAGGCTCAGATCATCTACTCGGCTGAACCATGATTTCAAAGGCATGGAATCGGCCTCGATGAGTCGCACGAAAGAAAAGACCGCTCCCGTCGGCGAGGCCTAGAAATCGTCATCAAATTCCTCCTCATCTCCATCGCCGCCCTCGATCACCTCGTCGTCAGGCAGCTCCGGTTCATCCTCGGGCAGCGGCAAAGGCATCTCTGCCGGCTCCTCTTCGGTTGCCGCATCTCCGTCTCCGAACTCCCGTTCGATCTCCTGTTCGTACTCCGGCTCGAACTCGAAATCGTCATCGAAGTCGTCGTCGAAGTCGTCGTCGTCGAATTCGTCGAATCCCTCGCCATCCTCGCTTTCGGGCGGCGAGGGAAAGGCCGTCGGCAGCTCGAACGGAAATTCATCCTCGCCCTCTTCCTCCGGCGAATCACCCTCGAGCGGCGGCCCGTCGATCGGCACATTCCAACGGCTCGGCTTTTCCTCTGAGGTCATGACCGATCCTCTTTTATGATGTCGAATTTGGAAAAAGGGACCGGGAAACCAAGTCGCGTCTCCCCGGACGCATTTTCGCTCAAACTGCCGAATGTACTGCATTCCGACACCGATGGGTAGTCCCAACCCGCGAACAGGCTTGCGAATGTCGAGCCGAAACGGGGCAGCCAAAGGCATCGCGATCGGACGAAAAAAGCCCCCCTGCCGTCGGCACGGGGGGCTGCCGCAAATTTCGGCTCGCAACGACTTCGTCGCGAAGTTGCTCAGGAGGCAATCCGGATGTCCGATCCGATTCGATCAGACGGCGGACTACCACTGGAAGGTGATGTTATCCACGTTGTCCAGGTCCTGATCGCCTCCCGGCAGATCGCGGCGGACGCGGATCTGGCTGAACTGCTGGAAGACGGCCGTGACGGCATTCGGATCGACGGGGGGGCTGCCGCCGTCAAGCGGCAGGATTTCGTGCCGGATGAGGCCGTTCCAGACCTCAGCCGTATCGGTACCGCCGGAACCCTTCACTTGCACGTTGCGGAACCCGCTCAGGCTTTGCACGAAATCGAGGTTCTGAAGCACGAAGTCCACGCCGTCGGCAAACACGGCGTCGTTCCCGGCCGAACCGGTCACCCGCCCGGTATCCGCCCCGCCGCCGGAGGCGACATACACCTCGGCAAAGTTCTTCGTACGCAGGAAGAACCCGGAACCGGACAGTTTTCCGAAGACGGAGTCGCCGACGTACGAGTCGTTACCGGACGACCCCGTGAGCCGAGCGACGTCCCGACCGGAGGTCGAGTACGCGTACACGTAGTCGAAGGCCGAGACTTGCAAGTTGAATCCGGAGCCGGTCAGGGAGGCGCGGGTGGGCGTACCGACAAACACGTCATCGCCGGCCGAATCGTACATGTACGCCGTATCCTGGCCGCCGTACGTGGCTAGGGCTTGGATGGTTTCCAATCCTCGGCCTTCGAAGACCTGCTTGCGCGTTTGCAGGGTAAAGCGGTTCGGACCGGCGGTAAGCACATCGTCGCCCGGCGTATCCAGCACCTTCGCCGTATCGTTTCCTTCCAGCGTATCGACGATCACCGACTCGAAGTACTTCACGCGGAGGAAGTAGCCGTCGCCGAACAGCTTGGCAAAACGATCGTCGATTACCAAGCGATCATCGCCGGCGGAGCCGTTCAGCACTGCGGTATCGTTGCCGCCGGCTCGGGCATAGGCGTGAACATAGGCCACACCCAGGACCGAGATTTCATAACCGGGACCTTGGAGCCGGGAACCGTCCGGCGAACCGGTGAAAGTGTCGTCCCCATCTCCGTCCACCATCTTGATCCAGCTTTGGTTACCGAACGGAGCGGCAATCTCGACCGCCGCGAAGCCTTTCGCTCGGGCGAAGAGACCGCCGGAAAGCATCGTGCTGTAATCCGGACGTGCCACGAATTCATCCGTTCCGGTGCTGCCGGTGAATCGGGCGACGTCGTTGCCGCCGTTCTTGGCGACGGCGTGGGCGAAGGCAAAGCCATCGGCCGCCGAGCGGAATCCCTCTCCGCTCAACACGACGGAACCGGGAGCGATCTCCGCGACATCGTTGCCGGAGGAATCGTACAGCATGGCCACGTCGGAGCCGCCGCGATCGGCGATTGCTCGCACATTCTCGGCCCCCTGCACCACCAGTCGGTAACCGGGCCCCTGAAGCGTCGCCAAGCCCGGCCACGCCGTGAACGCGTCGTCGCCGACTCCGTCGTGGAACACCGCGGAGTCGTTGCCGCTTCCCGCGTCGGCCGTCAGCACCTCGGCGCCCAGCACCGTGATGGAGTACCCGGTTCCTGAGAAGATGAACGTCCCCGGCTCCAACTCCAGGACATCATCTCCGGACGTGCCGGTGAAGACCACTTGGTCGTAGCCGCCGCCGAGGTTCACCGTTAGGACGGTCAAAGAACCGTCCAGGACTTGCGTCTCGCCGTTGAGCCGAATCGTCCAATTGGCGGCGGTGTTCCCGGCGATGATTTCCAGCAGATCGTCATTGCCGGTCCCGTTCACAGTCGCACCGCCTCCCGACGTCCGCGGCACGACCGGCGGATCGAAATTGCCCACCACGGGCAAGGCGAACTCATCGCCAAATTGTTGGTAGATATCGTTGCCGAACGGTTTCGGCGTAAACTCGATCATGTTCCATCCCTTGATGGGATCGACCACGATGCGATTCAGCAGGGTTTGCCCGCCGGAGACGAGGAAGTACCATTCGCCGGCCTCGCCGGGCGTCTGGCCGCTTCGGTTGGGCACCCACAAGCCGAGGTCGTCGAACCCGTCCTGATCCATGTCGGCAGCCACGGGGCGCTCTTGCGTGCCGATAAAGCCGAAGCGGAAGACGTAGTCCGCGACACCGTCCCAGCCGCGACGCACGCCGTTGGCCAAGTCCACGTAAAACGTGTCGTCCATCCATGTCGCCAAGTCGTCCAAGCCGTCTCCGTCAAAGTCACCCACCACGGGATAGCCGCGGAGCTGGCTGGTCAAAACGTAGTCGACTTGGAAATCGTGATTGGTGTCGAAGTACCAGTACGACGGCTGTCCTGCCGGTGGAAAGGCGGTTACGACGCCGACTTCATCTCCGTTTGCATCGTTGTCATCGAAGCGGCCGGCGATGGGCAGGCCGTTCACCGCGGCAGGCTCGATCAAATTGACGTTCGGCACCCCGTCGTTATCGGTATCGATCAGCCAGCGGAATGAGCCGTTCACTCGCCCGTAGGCGGCCAGCTTGTCGAAGCCGTCGGCGGTGTCGCCGGCGGACAAGGCGAAATTGCCGGCGAATACATCGTCGCTCGTAAAGCCGAGGGTATAGATGATATCCCGATTCGTGTAATCGAGGTTATCCGGATCGAAGACGGAATTGCCGTTGGTATCGACCCAAACGGAGCCGGCCGCCCAGACACCGACCTCCGGTCGGCTATCCACGGTGAACCGGGCAACGAAGCTTCCGCCCGGCAACCCATTGCCGGTCGGGAACAACGGCGGATCCTGCGGCTCCACGGCGTTCGACTCGCCGTCCAAGCGATTACCCGCCGGGTCACGCAGTTCATCGGAAACGGTCAACGTGAACCTGTCGTCGGGCAAAGGCTCCGCGAAGGATAGGATAATCGTGCCCGACGCCGGAAGCCCATTGACGACCGGATCGGAAACGAATACCGCCGACTGGATGGGAATTACGCCGTTGGCGTCCCCCACCAAGTTGAAGAGGGCGGGAGTGATGTTGGCGGCCAAGGCCTCGTAGAGCCAACCGGTCGCTCGATTCGGCAGGTCCGATACGCGGATCGAGAGCTGATTGACCAGCGGCGTCGGGCCGTCCGTGGGCTTCGGGTTGAACAGATTGAAGCCCGGCTCCGACGTAATGAAGACGCTATTCACCCGGGGCGCGGCCGTGTCGAGCCAGATGTTGAGTTGCTGGGTGACGGAGCGGTTGCCCGCCGGGTCGGTCGCCTGGGCCAGCAATCGACGAAGACCGTCGCGGGTGAAGTAGGCCGGGTTGTTCAAATCCACCGCCGAGGTGATTTCCCAATATCCGTCCGGCTCGGCTTGGTTGCCGTCGAGCGGCGTCGCGGTGGTTTGACCGAGGAAAACATCCGCCCCATCGATCACACCGTTGCCGTTGCGGTCGGCATAAAGGCGGACAATGGCGTCGGCTTCCGCCCGCCCCCAAAGTGTGGGCGTCGTGTCGTTGGTGATGCGGTCCGCACCCGTTGCCGGCAGGCTGACCAGCCCGCTGTCGCTGTCCGGGTGGAGGCCGTCATTGACGACTGCGGCTTCGCCGAACGAGACGGGCGGAACGGCGGTATCGATGACCACGGTCAGCAAGAAGTCGTGGCTGATGTTGCCCGCCCGATCCTCGACCTCCAACTTCAGGTTGTGAACGCCGTCGGCCAGCGGCCCAAGCGGCCCCGTGTTGATCGAATTCACGTTCAGCAGGGAGCCGCTGTCATAAATCAGCACATCGCCGCTGCTTTCGGTACGGTCGTAGATGCGGTAGCGCAGATTCGTACCGAACAAGTGGATCAACGCATTCGGATCACTGGTGGCCGCCGTAAAGATCGGCGTGTTATCCTGAGTGATGTTATCCACGTTGCTTCGACCCGTATCATCCGCCGTAACCAGATCGAGATAAGGGGTATTCGGCTCATACGTGTCGATCTCGATGATCAACGCCTCGGACCGCGCACTGAGATTGCCTGCCTGGTCTTCCAATTCCGCATAAATGCGATACACGCCGTCGTTGAGCGGTTCGACGGTAACTTCCCATAAACCGAGCCCGTCGGTCGGATCCGAATCGCTTTCGTCGGAGCCTACCGTCGCCTGGCCGACGAGGTGGATTTGCCCTAGCGAATCTTCCGCCCAAATTCGGACCAGCGTGTTGGCCTCACCCACCCCTTGGAAGGCCGGAGCGTTGATTCGGGTAACATTATCGTTGTCGAAGGCGCCGGTATCCGAGCTTGGCAACATGTCGGGAGTGCTCGGGCTCAACGGTGCCGTGTAATCCACCGTCACGAGCAACTGCTCCGACTGCCGGAAATTCCCGGCGGCGTCAAATGCCTCGACGGTCAACGGGTGCGGTCCCTCGGCCGGGATGTTGTAGGTAACCTGGTTGGCGTTGAAGTCGATGGTCAGGATGCCGAAGCCGTCCGCAAGCCCGTCCGTCAAATCGAAGACGTTGTCAAAGACGAACGTCGCGATCACGACCTCGCCGTCCTTGACCCAGACGGTGGTACCCAGTTCGGCCGAAATGCGGAAGTCGGCCACCCCAGGTAGGTTCGTCGGATCGCCGATCGTCACGTTGTCCTTATCGTACCAACCGGTATCATCGGCGTCCTGGAGATCGATCGTGGGAATCTGCGGGGGCGTGGTATCGACCGTGATCTCGATGGCCAATTCCAGGTTGCCCTCGGCATCGCTGACATTCCCGGCCAAATCCTCGACTTCAACCCATACCGTGTACACGCCGTCCGCTAGCGGTTCGACGGTGATTTCCCAAACGCCCAGACCGTCGGTCGGATCGCCGTCACTCTCGTCGGAATGGACGCGAGTCTCGCCGGCCAATTCCGCCCCGAAACCTCGATCCAGATACAATCGCACCCAGGCATTGGCCTCGGCCGTGCCGACGAAGGCAGGCGGGGCCACTCCCGTGATGCCGTCGCCGACGACGCCGCTATCGGCATAGGACGCCAAGGACGGCGCAGACGCGGCAGGGGGCGTGAAATCCACAGTGACAAGGAGTTGCTCCGACTGCCGGGCGTTCCCCGCGGCATCGATGGACTCGACGGTCAACGGGTGCGGACCCTCGGCCGGGATGTTGTAAGCGAGCTGATTGGCGTTGAAGTCGATCGTCCTCAAGCCGAAACCGTCCGCCAACCCGTCCGTCAGGTCGAAAGCCGCATCGAAAACGAAGGTGTCGACAATCGTGTTGCCGTCCTTGATGTAAACCGTACTTCCCGGTTCGGCGGAGACGCGAACTTCCACCACGCCGGGGACTTGAGTCGGATCGCCGATCGTGACGTTGTCCAGATCGTATCGGCCCGTGTCGTCCGCATCTTGCAAATCGATCGTCGGAACCTGTGGAAGCGACGTGTCGATCGTAAGCGACAATGCGTCGCTACCCTCGCTGATGTTACCTGCCAGGTCCTCGACTTCGACCCAAACGGAATAATCCCCGTCCGCCAGCGGTTCGACGGTGATTTCCCAAATGCCCAGGCCGTCGGTCGGATCGCCGTCGCTCTCGTCGGAATGAACGAATGTCCAACCGGCGAGTACCGGGCCGCTGCCGTCATCGACATACAATCGGACGAGGGCGTTTGCCTCCGCGAGCCCATAGAATGCCGGCGCCGAGACATTGGTAACCCCGTCGCCCGGCGTCCCCGAATCGCTGTAGGGAGCCAAGGCAATTGTGGCCGCTGCGGGAGCCGTGAAATCGACCGTCACCAAAAGCTGCTCCGATTGCCGGAAATTCCCGGCGGCGTCGGTGACTTCGACAGTCAACGGATGGGCGCCTTCCGCGAGAGCCAGCGTTCGCACTTCGAACGGAGCGGCAAAGACGAAGGTATCAATCACGATCTCGCCGTCTTTGATGACCGCAGTCGTTCCCACTTCGCCGGAGACGCGAACGTCCACCACGCCGGGGGCTTGAGTCGGGTCGCCGATCGTGACGTTGTCCAAGTCGGACCGGCCCGTATCGTCCGTATCTTGGAGGTCGATCGTGGGAATTTGCGGCGGAGTCGCGTCGATCGTCAGCACGACGGTGGGGCTGAGCTGGATGTCGGTCACGTTGCCCGCCACATCTTCCACGGTCACCGCGAACGTGTACGAACCGTCGATCAATTGCTGGCTAACAATGGACCATGCCCCAAGACCGTTACCTGCCACGCCGTCGCTGAGATCGGACCCGGCCACGGCCTGCCCGACCAACTGATTGTTCGCGTACAAGCGGACGATTGCGTTGGCCTCGGCCGCGCCGCTGAAGGTCGGACGCGTGACATTGGTAACCCCATCCCCCGGTGTCGCGCTGTCGCTCGCCGGATTGAGTGCGAGCGTGATCGCGGTGGCATCCGGCAAGTTCGGATCGTAGGTAATTACCGCGGGCACGCCCAATTCCCTGGCGTCCGTAACCTGGACGACCTGCGGATCCAGCACGCGCACCGCGGCGCTGACAAGATTCATCCAACCATGGGCGGTCGAATACCCGCTGTAACCGCCGGGCAAACCGGACGAAAGCAACCCGGCAGGCATGGCGAAAGCAAAGACGTTGTTGGACGGCCCGAACGGGTCGGCGAAACCGGCGCTGACACCGTTGATGAAGACTTCTACAGCCACGCCCGGAGCTCCGGCCGCCGCCTGGGCAGCCGTCAAAACCGGGATGCCTTTCGCCGCCAAGTCGGACAGCCAAGCCTGAATCAGCAACACCGGGTCGTCGGCGTTGGTGATGCGATCAGTACCGTCGCGACCCGTATCGTAGGCGGGGTGCAAACCGACGGCGGTCGGCGTCGGGGCCGCGAAATTCTCGATTTCCAAGGTATAGGTGTTAGGGTCGTTATCGGTACTGAAAACGCGCAGGTAATAACGCTCTTGCGAAACCGCGGGAATTGCCGCCCGAAGTCCGAGCGACGTCACCGCACCGGTGGCAACCACGTTTCCCGCCCCATCGAGCACTTCGAGCCCCAGATCGCCCAAAGTCAGATTGCCAGGGGCGCCGTCGCGCAGAAACACGACGTTCACGAGCAAGGCTCCCGAATCGCGCGCCGTGACCTGGAAGTAGTCGTCGTTGGTCGTGCCGACCTGTGTGGTGTGAATCGTCAAGTCGCGGATCGTAATGTGCGGAATCGATCCCAAAACCGAGGCGCCGGCCAAGCTGTCGTTGGGTTCCTGCAAATCGGGCAGCGTATAGAGAACGCCGTCAACCCGCAAAGCCTCCAAGTGATCGAAGGAAATCGGGTTTTGCCCCGCTACCGTAAACGTACCCTGGTCTCCTTCAGGACCGAGCACCAGGCTGAACGAGGCCCCGCCGGTGACGACGCTTAAGACATCGCCATTGGATTGCAGGGTGCCCTCCGGAACGCCGCCGTCGATAACGACTTGCGGGCCGCCGAGGTTTACCGTGAAGCTATCCATGCCGGCCCGGCCGAGCAGGGTAACCAACGAGAAGTTCGTGAAATCCACCGTGAAGATGCCCGTCACATCGACCGTATCGGCGTCCTGTACTACGAAGGCGTCCGCAGCATCCGTGCCGGAGATGATGAGCTCATCGGTATCCCCCATGGAGCCGTCATTGCCGTTGATGATGAATCCCGTGTTGGCGACGTAATTGATGACGGTAATCAGCGAGCCGTCGGCGGCATTGGTGACGCGGAGTTGCCCGTCGCCGGGACCGGTGGGAACCAATTCGATTCTCTCCGACACACCCGCCACGCCGTTATAGATGATGGGGTCGGGTACCGCGCCCGTGCCGTCCGCGGGGTTTCCCTCGTCAAAGAAGATGTTGATGCCCCAGCCCTGCGGAGAATTGTCGGCGAATGGCGTAACGACGAGGGTATCCACGTCATTCGGGCCGGTGCTCGGCGTCCCCGCCGCGTCGTCGCCGTAGATATTCAAATCAGTCACGCCGTAGAACGTGATGGGGGCACTTCCGTTGATCGAGAGTCGGAATGACTGGTAGCCCGTGCCTTCGATCTCGAACAGGTCGTTTTGATCCACGGCCGGATCATTGTTATCGCCGTAGATGTTAACCGTTCCTCCCACCCACAAAGTAAGATTCTCGATGGAACTGAAATCGATCGGGAAGGTCCCCACGCCGTTGATGGCCACACTTACCGTGCCGCTCTTATCCGCCCAAAGATCCACGTCGCCCCAAGCCAGAACTTGCAGTTGGTCCCCGTCGGGCGCGAAAGCGGGGATGGGATCACCCCCGTTGACCATCATGGCGAAAAGGCTGGAAGGCGTGACGTCAATGGTATCCGCCAAACCTATCCCATCCGGCACGGCCTCGAATCCCGAGTTCACGACCAAGCCGCGATCCGTTGGTACCGACTGAATCAAGGCGGCGGAATTGAAACCGATCGGCAACAGTCCGCCAACGGAGTTGTTTGTGATGCTTACCGCCCAGTCCGTCACCGCGATCTGATCGAATGCGTTGCCCGCGCCCAATCCCGGGACGACGACCGCTGCACCGGCCGTGAGATCGCCCTCGCTGGGGGCATAAATGAAGAGTCGATTCGAGCCGCCGCCCGCCGCATCGACATACAGATTAGACGCGCCGGAAATGTGCAGGTCAGGTCCTGCGCCGCCGCCCGCCACACCGGGAAACTGATCGAAGAAGTCGCCATCCCCCGCGGGACCGTCCCACGGATCGCCCCCAAGGAAGACTCGGGCGGCATCACCGCTGATGGGCGCGACGGTGATCAGATCGTCGGCCGCGGTACCTGTCACGCTGATCGCGTCATTATTCGCCGCATCGCCCGCATACTCGACTATTTCCACCGTACGAATATCGACCGGAACGGCGAACCCCGTCACGACGACGTCGCCGCTGCCGGAAAATGCGAAATCGAGGGTGCGGATGCCCCCGTACAGATCGTTAATGGAAACCCGATCGCCGCCGACCAACGTGCCGCTGGGAGCGTTGCCCTCAATGCGGAGCTGGTTCAGCGGGAGCACACTTGCGGCTCCCAAATCGGTGACTACGTTGAGAACGAAACGATCCCCGCCGGTGTTACCCAGAAAGACATTCGCGCCGCTCAGATTGTCGCCGGCAATGTACACCGTAGAATCGTCGTTGCCCGGGCCCGCGTCAATCTGCGTGGCCTGCGCGGTCGTGGCGTTGACCCAGATCGTATCCGCCGCTTGGGAGGCGTGTACGAACAGGCCTTCCAACTCGGAACCGCCCGGAGTGTATTCGTACTTGATTGCCGCGGCGTCGTCGAAATTGAGGAGCGTCGTGGTTCGGCTCAGGACGGAGCCGCCGGCGGCATCGTTGATCTGCGCGTTGGCGTAGCCCGCCAGCCCGCCGGAGTCATCGATATACAAATCGTCGACGCCGGTATCGCTCGCCGGCCCCGGAACGATGGTCAGCTCGCCTTTGATCTGTCCGATCGTATTCGCGCCCGATGCATAGGGTGCCCAAGCCAGAGACACAGCCGGTGACGGGTCTTGGTCGTACGAACCGATCCGGAAAACGTCCGATCCCGGACCGCCCGAGATGCGATATTTGAACGGCGCGAAGGTGGAGAGGATCGTGATGATGTCATCACCCGACGTCGCCTCGAAGCGCACGTCCTCGATCGTGGCGAAATATAGTTCAATCGCACCGGGGGCCGCGCCGACGATCTTGTTGCCCTCGACGGTGATGATATCGCCCGTCGGGTCGTTGATGTCGGACAAATCGATGATCGAATTGCCCGCCTGACCGTGCATCTGCACATTGCTTTGGATGGGATCCAGGTACCTGGTCAGGTTGTTCGTGAACAGTTCGGCCCCATTCTGGCCGTACATTCGGTTCGCAGTGGTCCCCGGGCCGGTGGCCAAAATCTGGAACGTCTCGCCGGCCGCATCGTCGGTTTCCAACAAGCCGCCCGTCAATTCGTTGCCATAAAGATCCAGAAGTTCCAGTCCCGGTACTTGCAGCGAGTAGTTCAAGACAAAAGTATCGGCGCCGTCCAACGCGTTAACGGTCACGCGCGTTTTATTCGCAAAGGAATAGCTCTCGAACGTGACGGCGCTAACCGTCGCGGTTTGGTCTCCGCCGTAGATCGGCCCATCGGTGATCGAGATCGTCTCGCTCGCGTTCGTCGCAAAAATATCGAGCTGAGCGGCCGGCACGGTGTCGATCACGGGCGAAAGGTTGAAAAACTGGATCAGCATCTCGTCGCCGTTGGCGCCGGCCAACGTGGGAAAGCCGCCGCCCGGGCCCGTGCTGTCGTCCGGATCGATCATAATTGCGCCGTCATCGGAACCCAGACCCAAACGGGGGCCGGAACCGTACGAGATTCGGCCGATTCCCGTCCCCGGATCGCCCGTGAGAATCAACGTATCGCTAGGCGAGACGTTCGCCCCCAACGCTTCGCCGTCGAATACGATTCCGTCCGACAAAACAAAAATCCCACCCGACAAATCGAGGATCAACGTATCCGCGTCCGCCGAGCCTTGCACGACCACCCGGCTCACGGTCGCCAAGTCCAGGCTTTGGGAAAGTGTGTCGTCGATGTAGACTTCGAGGTTGCCTCCGTTGCGGACCAAGCGAAATTCGTCGGCCAATCCGTCATTCGAAGCCTTTCCGGCAAGATCGTCCGCGGAGATCGCCACCACGCTGAGCAAATGGCGCTGTTCCAACGGCTCCATCAGCAACGACCTTCCCCGCCGACGAGAGCGCCCCGCCTCCGACGCCCTTCCCACTTTCCAAGAACGCTCACCCAAGAACCGACGGTGACCAAAGATGTTGCTAAGCCTCATGGGGAAATCTCCTTTTGGGTACCGTACGCCGGACGACCGCCGGGTTGCACAACCTCGACCGACGCTCGAAGCGATGGTGACGCCCGAAAGATTGGACTAGCTTGCCCTCGTAGCCACGAACGACTTCTTATTGCCGGACCGAAGCATTCGAACCAGCGGCCTGCGGGCGTCGTGCAGATTTGCGGGCTGTTCCGTTTATACCCACTGCGCAGGCTGTGCAGATTATATAAGCATGGAAAACCGCGTTTGTCAATCATCATGCAGGGCAATTCCGCCGGATACGTCATGAATCCGCCGTAAACACCCCACTGCGGAGCTATTTTTTGGGGTATTCGCCTCAGCTCGTGCGGCTTGGCATCAGGGACACTTTGGCTCGTGACGCCGGTAAGTCGTGGGGCAGCGGACTCCGTTTTCGAGAATCTCTCGGCTTTCGGATCGAATAGGTGTCGTCCGTCGTCGCCTGATAGGGTTGCCCTGGGCGGCTTGCTCGGTGTCGTCGGCACCCGCACAATGAGAACGTCACAGCGAGTGGGGACCGAAACGGCCTTCTCGGGGAAATCGTGCTTTGAATTCGGATGAGGTTTGTTGCAAATAAGGATCGTGGGGATGAAGAGCTTCGGCAGAGTGAGAGTTGGGCTGGGGGCCTTGGCGATGTGCTTGCTCACGGCGGGATGGGCGATCCGCGGACTTGGGACGACCACCGGCATAGCGGAGACTCTCCGAACGAGCGACGGGCCGGGCGTAATCCAGGATGTGCCGACCACGGCGGAATCCGCCGCGCCCGCCTCCCACACCGTGGCCGTTTTGGACGTCACGGCCGTCATGAACGAGATGCCCGAACTCCGCGAAACGCGGGCCATGATTCAAGCCGATTTCCAACGGGCCCAAGCTCAATTTCAAAAACGGCAGCAGGACCTGATGAAGCGGCGGCAGGAGTTGCAAGAGAAGTCCTCCGACGAGCCCGCCGTTCGCGAAGAAATGGAAAAGTTGGGCCGTGAACTGGAACAATTCCAGGCCGAAATACAATTGCAGCAACGCGAATTGTTGGCCCGTGAGGGGCGGGCGCTGATGGACGCCTATGCTCGCCTGAACGCTGCCGTGGGCGAGTATTGCAAGGCGCACGGAATTGCCCTCGTGCTTCGGAATACGGGGCGACCGGCCAATGTAGCCAATGCACAGGAGGTCTTGGCGTACGTCAACCGCGACGTGATTTGGGCTCAAGACGGACTCGACATTACTCCGGCCATCAAGGCCGTCGTAATAGGGAATGACTCACGCCCGTGAAAACCGTCGGCACCGCAGGCGGCAAGCTCTCGCGCGATCCAATGATCGGATTTGCCGGCTCGTTTTGCGACTAGAAGCAGGGATTGGCCGACGTGATCGCGGGGTGCGGCGCCCAAGCCGTCACCCGGACCGTGGCTGAGGTTTGGCCCCCGGAGGCGGTGTCGGCTGGACGATGGGCCGGGCCGCGGGCGGCGGCATCGGCGGGGCCGCATTCGCGGCGTCAATCTCGGCGGGATTCACGGGTGCCGTCCGAGGCACCGGTTCCCCTGCGGATTCCGCGGTTGGAGGCACGCCGGCGGTCCGAGCGGCGTGTGGTTTCTTTGCAGGCCGCGGTTTTGGGGAAACAGGCTCGCCGTATGTCGGTTCAGGAATGGCTTCCAAAAGCCGCTCGATGACTTGGTCGACGTCCACCCCCTCGGCGTCCGCATTGAAATTGGTGAAGATGCGATGACGCAACACGGGAAAGGCCATGGCCCGAATGTCATCGGCCGTTACCGCATAACGCCCATGGAGCAGCGCCCGGGCCTTCGCGGTCAAAATCAGGTTTTGCGCGGCACGGGGACCGGCCCCCCAAGCCAGCCAGTTCTTCACGAAGTCCGGGCTGGGCGGCTCCTTGGGACGGGTGGCACGCACCAAATCCACGGCATAGTCGATCATGTGTTGCGAGGCCGGCACCTGACGCACCAATTGCTGAATCCAGAGAATGTCCCGACCGGTCAGGACCGGCTGGATTTCGTGACGCACCGTCTGCGTGGTGGCCATCACAATCTCGCGCTCTTCGGTTCGAGTGGGATAACCGATGTTGATCGAGAGCATGAAGCGGTCCAGTTGGGCTTCGGGCAGGGGGTAGGTCCCTTCCTGCTCGATCGGGTTTTGCGTCGCCATGACGAAAAACGGCAGCTCCAAGGGATACGTCTTTCCGGCGGAGGTGACCTCGTATTCCTGCATGGCCTGAAGCAGAGCGGCCTGAGTCTTCGGCGGAGTCCGGTTGATCTCATCCGCCAAAACGATGTTGGCGAAGACCGGGCCTTGAACGAATCGGAACGTCCGTTTGCCGGTCGCCGGGTCCACGTCGATGATTTCCGTGCCCGTGATGTCGCTCGGCATCAAGTCGGGAGTGAATTGGATTCGGCTGAACTTAAGGTGGAGGGCCTTGGCCAAGGTGGAGACCGTCAAAGTCTTGGCCAACCCCGGCACGCCGATGGTCAGACAGTGACCGCGCGCGAAGATGCAGATCATCATCTGCTCGATCATTTCATCTTGGCCGATGATGACCTTATGCACTTCCTTGTGCAACAATTCCTTGGCCTGGCCGATACGACGCACGGCCTCCTCGGGAGACATCTGCGCGGCGGGCGCAGCAGTCGGCTGGGACATCATCCTCTCCTCCGCGTTCCAGTTCCGGCGTTCCGCTGTTTTCGAAAAGGGGATTGAGCGCGGCGACCGTCTCGACGCGATGACATTCCATAACGTCGCGGCGAGGAAGATTCACCGTTACCGCATCCCTAATCAAGAGGATACTCTGTCGGCCGCCGGAGGACAAATCAGGGCTCCTCCGACCCTGCGTTACCATTACCGAGATATTACCAATACCTGGGCGCAATCACCGAGGGGAATCTGCCTGTCGAGCCCTACCCGGCGATCGCGGTCATGCTTCCTCCACGAATTGGAAGCCGATCGCAGCGGCCAGTTCCCGAGTCGGCTC
>Ga0067045_1028330_pt1 | contig 36058 bp, 29 predicted proteins | sample TerdegcTABiofilm_FD_59184 | JGI IMG/M metagenome (GOLD analysis project Ga0067045, IMG submission 59184) | Combined Assembly of (Gp0054472, Gp0054536) Wastewater bioreactor microbial communities from Singapore -Terephthalate degrading...
GGCTTTCGAGAAGATGAAAGACTACCTGGTCAGGATCTGGAGCGAGGAGGTGCACGATGGCTGATTTCTGGCAGCACGGCATGATCACGACCCTGCAGAAACTGCGGGAGCGGCCCGTCGGGGAGCTGGAGGCGAAACTCAAGGCCATCGCGCGGCACCGGAAGCTCGTGCTGCTGCTGCCCGCGCTGTACTCGGAGTTCGAGACGCCCGCCATGCCCCGGATCATCGAGGAGCTCAAGGGCGTGGAGTACCTCCACAAGGTGGTCCTCTCGCTGGACCGGGCGGGACGGACGGAGTTCGAGAAGGCCCGGCGGTACATGTCCGTGCTGAAATCCGAGGTCCGGGTCGTCTGGCACGACGGCCCGAGGATGCGGAAGCTCTACCGGGAGCTCATGCGGAACGATTTCTCCATGGATCACCCCGGCAAGGGGCGCTCGGTGTGGATGTCCCTCGGCAGCATCCTGTCGGAGCGGGACGTGTACGCCATCGCCCTGCACGACTGCGACATCGTCAACTACCGCCGGGAGATGCTCGCGCGGCTGATCTTCCCCGTGGCGCACCCGGCCCTGGATTTCGAGTTCAGCAAAGGGTACTACGCGCGCGTGACGGACCAGCTCTACGGCCGCGTCACCCGGCTCTTCTACACGCCCCTGATCCGGACGCTGCGGCGCATCCTGGGCTTCAATGCCTTCCTGTCCTTCCTGGACAACTTCCGGTACGCCCTGTCGGGCGAGTTCGCCCTGATTTCGAGCCTGGCCCGCGGGATCCGGATCTCGCCGACCTGGGGCCTCGAGGTGTCGCTGCTGAGCGAGGTTTACCAGCGGGCGTCGATCAACCGGATCTGCCAGGTGGACCTGGCGGAGACCTACGAGCACAAGCACCAGGCACTGCGGAAGCAGAAGCCCCACGAGGGCCTGCTGCGCATGGCCGGGGACATCGCCCGGGCCCTCTTCCGGGTCCTCACCCAGGACGGGATCGTCCTGAGCGAGGCGTTCTTCCGGACGATGCTGACGTCCTACATGCAGGAGGCCCGGGTCACCATCGAGAAGTACCACGCCCTGTCGCTCATCAACGGGTTGACCTACGACCGCCACGCCGAGATCGAGGCCGTGGAGGCCTTCGTGGGGTCGCTCCGGAAGGCCATCGCCGATTTCGTCGAGGACCCCGTGGGCGTTCCGATGCTCGCCGCGTGGGTCCGCGTCAACGCCGCGATCCCGGACTTCGAGGACCGGCTCAGCGAGGCCGTGGAGATGGACAATGCCTGAGGGCGCCCGGCAGTTCGACGGCCGATCCGGCTGAGCCGGCGGCGCCGCGATCGATGAAGGACCGAATCGAATTGACAGGCAGGCGCCGATCCGGTATCGTAGAAAGCAATCGAATAAACGCCGACGGGTCCGGGATGATGAACCCGGAGGTTTCCAAATGGTCGGGCCGCCATCGGACGGGAGTCGGGTTGCGGCCCGTTCCGTCTCCGGGGGGAGGGGACATCCGCGGATCCGTTCCCTCCCCGTCCCCTCCCGGCATCGTAATCTTCGGCCGGTGAGGGTCCCGTCAGGGGTTGCGGCCTCCTTGGCGGGACTGCCGCTTCCATTCCATGCGAAAGACCGGGGGAGCATTGCCCATGCTGTTGAAAGAACTGCCCGGAAAGCCCTGTCACGGGTGTCCCGCGGAGGACACGGCGGCCGAGTTCGTCACGGACCTCGAGAAGGGTCTCACGTCCTCCGAGGCGGCCGAGCGGCTTGCCCGCTTCGGACCCAACCTCGTGACACCGAAAAAGAGGACCGGGCCGCTGATGCGGTTTCTCCTCCAGTTCCATCAGCCGCTGATCTACATCCTCATCGCCGCGGGGGCGGTCACGGCGGCCCTCGGCGAATGGGTCGATTCCTCCGTCATCTTCGGCGTGGTCCTCGTCAACGCCGTCGTCGGGTTCATCCAGGAATCGCGGGCGGAGAGCGCGATCGAGTCCCTCATGACGATGATGACGACCCAGGCCGTCGTCCTGCGCGACGGCGCTCCGCATACGGTCCCGTCCGCCGATCTCGTCCCGGGCGACATCGTTTTGCTGCAGTCGGGCGACAAGGTCCCCGCGGATCTGCGCCTGTTCGTCTCGCGGGAGCTCCAGGTCGACGAGTCGGCCCTCACGGGGGAGTCCGTCCCCGTGGCCAAACACGTCGACGTGATGCCCGCCGACACGGTTCTCGCCGACCGCGGGAACATGGCCTACGCGGGGACGCTGGTGACCTTCGGCCAGGGCCGGGGCGTCGTCATCGCCACGGGCGACCGGACGGAAACAGGCCGCATCTCGGGCCTCATCGCCGGGGCCGTGGAGATCTCGACGCCGCTGACGAAGAAGATCGCCCATTTCAGCCGGGTGCTGCTGGTCGTGATCCTCGCGGTCTCGGCCGCCATGTTTTTCGCGGGATGGTTCGTCGGGCACACCGCCCTCGAGATGTTCATGGCGGCCGTGGCCCTGGCCGTGAGCGCCATCCCCGAGGGGCTGCCCGCCGCCGTGACGATCACCCTGGCCATCGGCGTGAAGCGGATGGCCGACGTCCACGCCATCATCCGCAAGCTGCCCGCCGTCGAGACGCTGGGGAGCACGACGGTCATCTGCTCCGACAAGACGGGCACCCTGACGGAGAACCAGATGACGGTGCAGAGGGTCTGGGCCGGGGGAGAATCCTTCGAGCTAACCGGGGGCGGCTACACGCCCGAGGGGGAGATCCGCGCCGGCGGCGCGACGGTGGACCCCGCCGCATCCCCGGCCCTGCAGGAGTGCCTCCGGGCGGGCCTTCTGTGCAACGACTCGCGGCTTGTGCAGAAGGAGGGGCGATGGATGATCGAAGGCGACCCGACGGAGGGGGCGCTCATCGTCTCGGCCGCCAAGGCGGGATTGAAGGAGGATGAGGTCGCCGCCCGGCCGCGGATCGACGTCATCCCCTTCGAATCGGAGCGGGCCTTCATGGCAACCCTGCACGGCCCGGGAGAGGGAAGGCCTCCCGTTGCCTACGTGAAGGGGGCCGTCGAGAAGGTGCTCGATCAGTGCGCACGGGGCCTCACGCAGGACGGGAGTGCCGCCGACCTCGACCGGGAGGCGGTGCTCGGGGCGGCCGACGCCATGGCGAAAGAGGGCCTGCGGGTCCTCGCCTTCGCCCGCCGCGAACAGCCCGCGGGCCGCGGCAGCCTCGATCCGGCAGCCGATGTCACGGACCTGACCTTCCTGGGGCTGCAGGGCATGATCGACCCGCCCCGGGAAGAGGCGAAACGGGCTATCGCGGTGTGCAAGACGGCGGGCGTCGCGGTCAAGATGATCACCGGGGACCACGCGGTCACGGCCACGGCCATCGCGGACCAGCTCGGGCTCACGGACCCGGGGATCGGGGCGGACCGCCGCGTCACCGTGACCGGACGCGAGCTGCAGGACCTCTCCGACGCGGAGATGGTCGAGGTGGCGGGGCAGGCCAGGGTCTTCGCCCGCGTCGCGCCGGAGCAGAAGCTGCGGCTCGTCGAAGCCCTGCAGGCAAAGGGGCACGTCGTCGCCATGACGGGCGACGGCGTCAACGACGCGCCCGCCCTGAAACAGGCCGACATCGGCGTGGCCATGGGCATCACGGGGACGGAAGTCGCCAAGGAAGCGGCCGACATGGTCCTCACCGACGACAACTTCGCTACCATCGAGGCCGCCGTGGAGGAGGGCAGGCGGATTTTCGACAACCTGACCAAGTTCTTCGTCTGGACACTGCCGACCAACGGGGGCGAGGCGCTCGTGATCATGGCCTCCGTCGTGGCGGGGACGGGCGTGGCCCTGCCCGTGCTCCCCGTGCAGATCCTCTGGATCAACATGACCACGGCGGTCCTGCTGGGACTCATGCTCGCCTTCGAGGGCAAGGAGTCCGATGTCATGATGAGGCCTCCGCGGGAACCCGACAGCCCGATCCTGACCGGCATCCTGATCCAGCGGATCATCCTGGTGAGCGTTCTCATGCTCATCGGCGTCTTCGCCCTTTTCCTGCTGAAGAAACGGGGAGGCGCCGATCTCGCCGAGGCGCGCACCGTGGCCGTGAACCTCATCGTGATGATCGAGCTGTTCTACCTCTTCAACTGCCGCTCCCTGAGGCACTCGATGCGAAGCCTGGGGCTGTTCTCGAACCCCTGGGTCCTCGGCGGTTCGGCGGCCATGATCGCGCTGCAACTCCTGTTCACCTACAACCCCTGGATGAACACCCTGTTCCACAGCGCGCCGCTGCCGATCGGGGACTGGGCGGTCATTGTCGCCGTCTCCCTCGCCGTTTCCCTGGTCGTCGGCGCCGAGAAGTGGCTCCGCGAGCGTTCCTCGGTACGGGTGCCCGCCGGGAAAGGAGGCAGGGGATGAGGGTCGTGCGGAAAACGGCGGCGGGGACTCCGGAGGGAATGCGGTTCGACCCGTCGGCCCTGCTCCGGGAGGCCGTGAGACGGTACGAGGAACTGCGCCCGCTCTACGGCGCCTTCTGCATCCACGTGCGCCGGCTGGTCTCGGAGGAAATCGCAGGGCGTTCGATCAAGATCCACTCGATCGAGGCACGGACCAAAACGGTGGTGAGCTTCGAGAGAAAGATCAGGCGGCTCCTCCATGCGCAGAGAGCCTCCCGGAACGGCCCGGAACCGCTCACGATGGTAACGGACATGGCCGGCGTGCGGGTGATCACCTTCTTTCCGAAAACCGTGCAGGACGTCGATGCGGTCATCCGGGAGCGGTTCCGCGTGCTCGAAAAGGACACCAAGTCGGAGTCCCGGGATGCGCCGGGCGGGTTCGGGTACCGGAGCGTCCACTACCTCGTGGAACTCGCCCCCGGCCCGCAGGAGCGCCCGGACCTGCAGTGGTTCCAGGGTCTGGTCGCCGAGATCCAGGTGCGGACCATCCTTCAGCACGCGTGGGCGGAGATCGAGCACGACATCCAGTACAAGTCCGCCCGGGCGCTCCCGCCCGCGCTCCGCCGCCGTCTCGCCGCCCTGGCCGGTCTGCTGGAGATCGCCGACCGGGAGTTCCAGGCCATCCGGGACGAGCACGACAGCGACCGGGGGACCCCGAAGAGGGTGGGGCCGCGGCGGTCGTGACGCCGGCATCGGAACGGCGCCGGAGGGAGGTGTGCAGCGTCTCCGCCGCCTCATCCTGTCGCCAACGGCTGCCGGATGGCGGTACATGAATGCGGACCCGGACTCCCGCGGGCCCGCCCGCCGGGAAGTCCGTTTCACGCAGGAGGCGACCCGTTTTGACGACCGACGACCGGAGGCTCTATCTCGCGGCGCTGGGGCTGTTGACGGCCCTGCTCGGCTACCTGGCGTACCGGATCGTGCAGCCCTTTCTCGTCCCTCTGGCCTGGGCCGCGGTGCTGGCGGTGCTCTTCTACCCGCTGCACGCCTTCGCCCTGCGCGTTCTGAAAAGGCGGACGGCGACGGCCCTGCTGAGCACGGCGGTCATCCTGGCGCTCATCATCGGTCCCGTCACCGCATTGTCCGTCCTGCTGGCCGCGGAGCTGAAGACCCTCGCCGAAGCGGTGCGGGCGGACAGGCTGCAGATCCTGTCGGGGCTGCCGGCAAGGGCGGAAATCGAGGCGTGGCTCGAGCGGGTCGGCGCGTTTCTGGCGGGCGGGGGCATCGACTGGAACCGCGCCGTCTCCGACGGGCTCGTTCAATTCGGACAGGAGACCGCGGCGCGGATCACGCGCGGCATCCGGGACCTCCTGGGGGCTGTCCTGGATCTGGTGATCACGGCATTCTCCACGTTCTTTCTCCTGAGGGACGGCCCGGCGATCCTCGAGAGGGCCCGGGAGGTGATCCCCCTGGAGAAAGCCGTGAAAGCGAAAATCGAGGGGCAGATGAGAGACGTCATCGTCGCCACGCTCTACGGCGGCGTTGTGGTGGCGATGATCCAGGGTGTGCTGGGCGGGCTGGTCTTTTGGGGTCTGGGCATCGCGTCCCCCGCGCTCTGGGGGGTTGCCACGGCCGTGGTCTCCTTTCTGCCGGTGATCGGGCCGTCCGTCATCTGGGGGCCGGCCGCCCTGTATTTCCTCCTGACAGGGGAGATGCTCAAGGGGATGGTGCTCCTGGCCGCGGGGGGGCTGGGCATCAGCATGATCGACAACGCCCTGCGGCCGCTCATCATGGGAAGGAGGGCCCGCATGCCCTTCTTCCCGCTGCTGATCAGCGTCCTGGGCGGGATTCATCTCTTCGGGCTGATCGGGCTCGTTCTCGGCCCTATGGTCCTGGCCGTCTTCCTGTCCCTTCTCGAGGCGGTGGGGACCCTCAGGAAAACGACACCCGTGACGTGAGCGAAAACCCGGGATCCGGCGGCCGACTCGCCGGGCCGGCGACAAGGGATGAAAGGAGACGATCCATGAGAACTCGACCGGATCACACGAAAGCAGCCGCGGGGGCCAACCTGGACCGCATGATGCACGCCTGGATCGGGCGCTTCACGGGGGGGCTCTCCCCCGCGTCGCTGCTGTTCGCCTACCTCGACTGGCTTGTGCATCTGGCCTTTTCCCCGGCGAAGCAGGCCGAGCTCGGGGAAAAGGCGGTCCGCAAGGTGCTTCGGTTCTCCCTCTACATGCAGCAGTGCTCGCGGGAGCGGGACGCCGCGCCCTGCATCGACCCCCTGCCCCAGGATCGACGCTTCGCCGGCGAGGACTGGCAACGCTGGCCCTACAGCCAGATCTACCAGTCCTTCCTGCTGCTGCAGCAGTGGTGGCACAACGCCACGACGGGCATCCAGGGGGTGTCGCGCCGGCATGACGAGTTCGTCTCCTTCGCGGCCCGGCAGATCCTGGACGTCTTTTCCCCCTCCAACTACATCCTGACGAACCCCGAGGTGCTGCGCGCGACCCTCGAGCAGAGGGGTGAAAACCTCGTGCGCGGCGCCCGGAACTTCCTCGACGATTGGAACCGGGCCGCCCTCGGGAAGAAACCCGCCGGGGCGGAAGCCTTCGAGGTCGGGAAAAACGTGGCCGTCACCCCGGGCAAGGTGGTCTACCGCAACCGCCTCATCGAGCTGATCCAGTATGCGCCCGTCACGGAGAGCGTCCACGCCGAACCGGTCCTGATCGTGCCGGCCTGGATCATGAAGTACTACATCCTGGACCTCTCGCCGGACAATTCCCTGATCAAGGCCCTTGTCGGGCAGGGATTCACGGTGTTCGCCATCTCCTGGAAGAACCCGGGACGCGAGGACGCAGACCTGGGCATGGAGGACTACCGGACCGAGGGGGTCCTGGCCGCCCTCGACGCCGTGTCGGCCATCGTGCCGGGGCGGAAGATCCACACGGCGGGCTACTGCCTGGGCGGAACGATCCTGGCCATCGCGGGGGCCGCCATGGAACGGGACGGCGACTCCCGCCTCCGGAGCATGACGCTGCTGACGGCGCAGACGGACTTCACCGAGGCGGGCGAGCTGAACCTCTTCATCGACGAGAGCCAGGTCACCTTCCTCGAGAACATCATGTGGGACCAGGGGTACCTCGATGCCCGCCAGATGGCCGGCGCCTTCCAGATGCTGCGGACCAACGACCTGATCTGGTCCCGCTACGTCCACGACTACCTCATGGGCGAGCGCCGCCCCATGAACGACCTGATGGCCTGGAACGCCGACTCGACGCGCCTGCCCTACCGCATGCACTCCGAGTACCTGCGGCGCCTGTTCCTGAACAACGACCTCGCCCAGGGCCGCTACGAGGTGCGGGGACGGCCCGTTGCCGTCAGCGACATCCACGTGCCGATGTTCATCGTGGGGACCGAGAGGGACCACGTGGCCCCCTGGCGCTCCGTCTACAAGATCCACCTGCTGGCCGACACGGACGTGACGTTCCTCCTCAGCAGCGGCGGGCACAACGCAGGGGTCGTCAACCCCCCGCCCGGCGAGCGCGCCTCGTTCCGGGTCGCGACCAAGAGGGACAAGGACCGCTACGTGGACCCCGACTCCTGGCTCGAGGCGGTCCCCGTGCAGAGGGGGTCGTGGTGGCCGACGTGGTTTGCCTGGCTTGCGGGAGAGTCCGGGGAGCGGACGGCCCCGCCCCCGATGGGCGCCCCCGAGCAGGGGTACAGGCCCCTCTGCGACGCCCCGGGGAGCTACGTCTGCGGCGAGTAGGCGCGCGGGCGGCCGGATCGATCAGGGCATGCGGCAATCCAAACTCGTGATGTGGAGAACGGCATGAGCATCCGTCACCTCGACAAGATCTTCAACCCGAAGGCGATCGCCGTCGTCGGCGCGAGCGACGACGAGCAAAGCGTCGGGTACACCCTGTTTCGAAATCTCCGAAGCTCGGGTTTCGCGGGCCCCGTGTATCCCGTGAATCCCCGGCGCGACACGGTTCAGGGCGTCCGGGCCTTCCCGACCGTCGAGGGACTGCCCGGGGAGGTCGACCTCGCCGTGGTGGCCTCCCCCGCCGCTTCCGTTCCCGACGTCATCGGGCAGTGCGGCAAGGCGGGGATCCTCGGCGTGATCGTCACCACCGCCGGGTTCCGGGAGGTCGGGGAGGAGGGAACGAAGCTGGAGCAGGAGATGCTCCGCAGGGCAAAACCCTACGGCCTCCGCATCATCGGACCCAACTGCCTCGGGCTGATCGTCCCGTCCCTGAAGCTCAACGCGAGCTTCGGCGCACGGATGCCCCTGGACGGCCGCGTCGCCTTCCTCTCGCAGTCGGGGGCGCTCTGCACCGCCGTCGTGGAGTGGGCCAACGACAACCGGATCGGGTTCAGCCATTTCGTCTCCGTCGGGTCGATGATCGACGTCGACTTCGGGGACCTGATCGACTACTTCGGCATGGACCGGAAGACCCGGAGCATCATCCTCTACGTGGAGACCGTGACCGAGGCGCGCAAGTTCATGAGCGCCTCCCGCGCCTTCGCCCGGACCAAGCCGATCGTCGCCGTGAAGTCCGGCCGGTTCGCCGAATCCATGCAGGCCGCGGCCTCGCACACGGGGGCGCTCGCCGGGGAGGACCTGATCTACGACGCCGCCTTCCGGAGGGTGGGCATCGTCCGGGTCGACGAGATCGCCGACCTCTTCAACTGCGCCGAGATCATCGCCAAGCAGCACAACCCGCGGGGGCCGAGGCTGGCCGTGCTGACCAACGCGGGGGGACCGGCGATCATGGCCACGGACTGCCTCATCGAGCGGGGCGGCGAGCTGGCGGGGCTCTCCGGGGAGACGAGGGAGGCCCTACAGGCGGCGCTGCCGCCCATGTGGAGTCGGGGAAACCCCGTGGACATCATCGGGGACGCCCCGCCGGAGCGGTACGGGCGGGCCCTGGAGGCCCTGGCCGAAGACGGGCTCAACGACGGGGTTCTCGTGATCCTGACCCCGCAGGCCATGACCGACGCGACGGAGACGGCGCGGCTCGTCGGCTCGATCGCCGGCAAGACGGAAAAGCCGATCCTGGCGGCATGGATGGGCGGCGAGAGCGTGCGCGAGGGGATCGACGTGCTCAACCGGATGAGCGTGCCGACCTACCCGACGCCGGAGCAGGCCGTCCGGACGTTTCTGTACATGCATTCCTACAGCCGAAACCTGGAGATGCTCCACGAGACGCCGAAGGACATGGACATCGGCCTCGGCACGGATCAGCAGAGGGTCAACGAGCTGCTCCTGGTCGGCCAGCGGATCGCCATGGAGGAGTCGGACATACTCTCCGAGCCCGCCTCGAAGGCGCTGCTCGAGGCATACGGGATCCCGATCGTCCCGACCTTCCCCGCCCGAAAGGAGGACGCGGCCGTCCGGCTCGCGAAGAAGATCGGCTACCCCGTGGTGCTCAAGCTCCTGTCGCCGGACATCACCCACAAGAGCGACGCCGGGGGCGTCGTCCTCGGCATCGAGTCGGACCGCTCCGTGCGGGAGGCATTCCGCAGGATCATGAAGCGGGCCGTCGCGCACGACCCCCGCGCCCGTCTCGAAGGCGTGACCGTGCAGCGGATGATCCGGCACAGGGGACACGAACTCATCCTCGGCGCGAAGAAGGACCCGATCTTCGGCACGGTGATCCTCTTCGGCATGGGCGGGGTGGCCGCCGAGGTGTTCCAGGACAGGGCCGTGGCCCTGCCCCCCCTGAACGAGAGGCTCGCCCGCCGGCTCGTTGAATCGATCCGGGGCTACAAGCTCCTCAAGGGCTACCGGGACCGTCCGCCGGTGAACCTGGACCTGCTGGTGGAGATCCTCGTGCGCTTCTCCTATCTCGTCGTCCACAACCCCCTCATCCGGGAGATGGACATCAACCCCCTTCTCGCGGGGGCCGACGGCGCCTGTGCCCTGGATGCCCGCGTTGTTCTCGACCGGGAGGTTCTCGCCCGGGGTGCAAAGTCGCCCTACCGCCACCTGGCCATTCACCCCTACCCCGAGGAACTGGTGCGGAAGGCCCGCCTGCACGACGGCACGGAGGTCACGCTGCGGCCCGCGCGGCCCGAGGACGTGCCCCTCTGGCACCGTCTGCTCGGGTCGTTTTCCCCGGAAACCCTCCGGTTCCGCTACTTCACGCCCCGCAAGGAGGTCACGGCGGAGATGGCCGTCCGGGACTGCTTCATCGACTACGACCGCGAGCTGACCGTCGTGGCCGAGACCGGGGGGGCACGGGGCGCCGAGATGGTGGGGATCGCCCACCTGATGCACTACGCGAACCGGGAGACGGCGGAGTTCGCCGTCGCCGTCGGCGATGCCCTGCAGGGCAGAGGGATCGGCTCCCTGCTGACGGAGTACTGCATCGAAGTCGCCCGCGACCGCGGCATCCGCGAGATCGTGGCGGACATGCTGCCCGAGAACGAGGGCATCATCGCCCTGCTGCGTCGCAAGGGGTTCGCGCTTTCCACGGAAGAGGGCGCCGTGCGGGGCGTGCTGACCCTGTGAAAAAAGACCGGGGGCCATCGCGGCCCCCGCAAACAGGAGGATTCCATGAAACGCGTCGTTCTCTTCATCGTGACCAACCTGGCCGTCATCCTGATCCTGAGCGTCGTGCTTCGCCTGCTCGGGGTCGACCGCATCCTCGACGAGCAGGGCATCGCCCTCGAGATGACGAACCTGCTCGTCTTTGCCGCCGTTTTCGGATTCGGGGGGGCCTTCGTGTCCCTGGCCCTGTCGAAATGGACCGCTCTGCGCATGACGGGCGCCCGCGTGATCACGCAGCCGGCCGACGAGGCCGAGGCCTGGCTGGTCAACACCGTGAAGCGCCAGGCGGCGGCCGCGGGGATCGGCATGCCGGACGTGGCCGTCTACGACGCGCCCGACCCGAACGCCTTCGCCACGGGCATGCGCCGCAACAGCGCCCTGGTCGCCGTCAGCACGGGGCTGCTGCGCTCGATGAGCCGCGGCGAGGTGGAGGCCGTCCTGGGCCACGAGGTCAGCCACGTGGCAAACGGGGATATGGTCACCCTGGCCCTGATCCAGGGGGTCGTCAACACCTTCGTCATGTTCTTCTCCCGCGTCGTGGGGCATTTCGTCGACCGGGTGGTGTTCAAAACCGAGAGGGGCCACGGGCCGGCCTTCTTTGTCACCACGATCGTCGCCCAGCTCGTCTTCGGGATTCTGGCCAGCATCGTGGTCATGTGGTTCAGCCGTCAGCGGGAGTTCCGCGCCGACGCGGGCAGCGCCGACCTCGAGGGCAGCGAGAAAATGATCGCCGCCCTGAAGCGTCTGCAGAAGACGGTGCAGCAGCCCCACCTGCCCGACCAGATGGCGGCCTTCGGGATCTCGGGGTCCCCCGGCTCCGGCATCCGGAGGCTCTTCATGACCCACCCGCCGCTGGAGGAGCGCATCGCGGCGCTCGCCGCGAGGGCGCAAGGCGCCCCGCGGCGATGAGGGCCCGTCACGACGGCCCGATCCGATCCCGCCGCACCTGCAAGACGTTCTGCGGACCGGCGGCCGGCCCTGAATCCCGACGTACAAAGGCGGCAACCCCATGTCGAAGACGTTCGAACTGCTGAAACCGGAAATCGAGGAACTCCTCGCCGATCACAAGTGGGCGGAACTCCGGGAACTGCTCGCGGAGATCCCCGAGCCGGACATCTCCGACACCCTCGAGCAGCTCGGGGAGAGGGACCGCATCGTCCTGCTCCGGCTGCTCCCGCGGGAGATGCTCTCGGAGGTCTTCTCCTACCTTTCGGACAGGACGCAGACCGACCTCCTCCGGGCCCTCACGGAGGAGGAGACGCGGGTGATCCTCGCCGGCCTGAGCCCCGACGACCGGACGGAATTCCTGCAGGAGCTGCCGGGCCAGGCGATCCAGAAAATGCTGAACCTGCTCACCCCCGAGGACCGCAGGGAAACCCTGCAGCTGCTCGGGTATCCCGAGGAGAGCGTCGGCCGGCTCATGACCCCCGACTACGTGGCCGTGCGGCCCGAGTGGACGGTCGACGAGGCCCTGGCGCACGTCCGGATCAAGGGTAAGGACAGCGAGACGATCAACGTCGTCTACGTCACCGACGCCCGCTGGAAGCTCGTGGGCGTCCTGGGCCTTCGGAAACTCATTCTCACGCCCCCGTCCGAGCGGATCGGGGTGATCATGGAGGAGTCGGTTGTCCGCATCTCCGCGTTCGAAGACCGCGAGAAGGCCGTCCAGCTCATCTCGCGCTACGACATTACGGTCCTGCCCGTCGTGGACGCCAACGACATCCTGCTCGGGATCGTGACGATCGACGACCTCTTCGACGTGGCGGAGGAGGAAGCGACCGAGGACTTCCAGAAGTCGGCCGCCGTGCATCCCCTGAAGGCGAGCTACCGCGAGTCGTCGGTGTTGTCGCTGTACAGGAAGCGCGTGACCTGGCTGGCCTCCCTGCTCGGCATCAGCGTCGTCACGACGGGGATCCTTTCGGCGCAGGCCGACACGCTCGGCTCGGCCATCGCCCTGGCCTTCTTCATCCCGCTGCTCATCGGCACGGGCGGCAACACGGGAAACCAGTCGGCGACGCTCATGATCCGTGCGATGGCGACGGGGGACATCCGGGAGGGCCAGTGGCTCGGGGCGCTGGTGCGCGAGATCGGGATCGGGATCCTTCTCGGGGTCACCATGGGCCTGGCGAGCTGGGTCCTGGGGTTTTTCAAGGGGGATTTCCGCATCGCCCTGATCGTGTCGCTGGCCATGATCGCCATCGTCGTGTCATCCAGCATCCTGGGCGTGATCCTGCCCGTGATCCTGCAGCGGCTGCGCGTCGATCCCGCCGTGGCCAGCAACCCCCTGATCGCGTCGGTGATGGACATCATGGGTCTCGTGATCTATTTCGCCATCGCCCGGGCGGTGCTGGCTGCGATGTGAGGAGGAAGCATGGACGGCCATGCGATGAGGGTCCTCATGGTTGCCGCGGAAATGGCGCCTTTCGCCAAGGAGGGGGGGCTCGGCGACGCGCTCCTTGGCCTTTCCCGGGCGCTTGCCCGGCTGGGCCACGATGTACGGGCGGTTCTGCCCTGCTACGGCTCGATCGAGACGGGCCGGTACGGTCTTCGGCATTGCCTTTCGATCGAAGTGCCCATGGGTTCCCTGGGCCGCCTTCCCTGTGAGGTGCTGGAAGGGCAGGTGCCCGGTCGGGGCGTGACGGCCTACTTCATCCGCCATGACCCCTACTATGCCCGGCCGGGCCTTTACGGCCGTGACGGCGAGGGGTACACGGACAACGGGCGCCGGTTCGTCCTGCTGTGCCGCGCGGCCCTGGAACTGGCGGCGGCGCTCGGCCTCCAGCCCGATGTCGTCCACGCCCACGACTGGCACGCGGCGGCCGTCCCGGTCTACCTCGACACCCTCTACCGGAAGGGTTTCGGCGAACGGACCCCCGCCAGTCTCCTGACCATCCACAACATGCTCCAGCAGGGCGTTTTCGACAAGGACCTGATGGAGGTCCTCGACGTCGGGTGGGAGCATTTCCACTTCCGGGACCTGGAGTTTTTCGACCGGGTGAACCTGCTGAAGGGAGGGGTCGCCCACGCCACGCTCCTCAACACGGTGAGCCCCTCCTATGCCCGGGAGATCCGCACGCCCGATTTTGCCTACGGGATCGACGGCGCCGTCCGGGACCGGGGCGACGACCTGACCGGGATCCTCAACGGGGCGGACTACGAGGAGTGGAACCCGGAATCGGACGGCCGGATCGCGGCCGCCTACTCGGAGCAGGATCCCTCGAACAAGGCGCTCTGCAAGGACGATCTGCAGCGGGAGCTCGGGTTGCCGCCCCGGGCGGGGGTCCCCCTGTACGGCGTCGTGTCGAGACTTGTGAAGCAGAAGGGGATCGACCTGCTGGCCGAGGCCATGGAGCGCATTCTCGGGCTGGATCTCCAGTTTGTCCTCCTGGGCTCGGGGGAGCCGTGGGCCCGGCCGTTTTTCGACGGCATGGCCCGGCGCCGCCCGGAGACATTCAGCTGCCGCTTCGGGTACGACGACGGGCTGGCCCACAAGATCATCGCGGGGGCCGATTTTTTCGTCATGCCGTCGCGATTCGAGCCCTGCGGCCTTACGCAGATGTATGCGATGCGGTACGGAACCCTGCCGGTCGTGCGGGCAACGGGAGGGCTGAACGACACGGTGGAGAATTTCGACGAGGGCACCCTCGGGGGGACGGGGTTCAAGTTCTACGACGCGACGGCACAGGCCCTGTACGACACGATCGGCTGGGCGACCCATACCTTCTACAACCGGCCGGAGGCCATGCGCGCTCTCGTGCGGAGGGCCATGGCGAAGCGATTCACCTGGGGGGCCGCGGCGGAACGGTACGAGACCCTCTACCGGAGAGCGGCTCAGATGCGGACGGTCCGCAATCCGTCCGCGTGATGCCGGCGGGCCCGGTGCGTTGCCCCGGTCCCGCAGAGCCGCGTCCGGGCCTGCGGCGAGGAGGTCGTCACATGACGGATTCATTGACGAGCGGTTCGTGGAAGATCGCGTCCGTGATGGGGATCCCGATCCGGGTCCATTTCTCCTGGCTCATCGTGTTCGGGCTGATCAGCTGGAGCCTGTCGGTGGCCTACTTCCCGCAGATCGCACCGGATCTGCCCGCGTTGTCCTACTGGATCAAGGGAGTGCTCGCCGCGCTGCTGCTCTTCGTCTCCGTCGCCCTGCACGAGCTTTCCCACTCCTTCGTGGCCCGCCGCTACGGGATGACGATCTCGTCGATCACCCTGTTCATCTTCGGCGGGGTCGCCCAGATGAAAAGCGAGCCCCCCCATCCCCGGGCGGAGTTCTGGATCGCCGTCGCCGGACCCGCCTGCAGCTTTCTCCTGGCCGGATTGTTTTACGGGTTGTCGCAGCGTGCCGAAGGGGGTTCGTTCGCGCTGCTGAACTATCTGGCACGGATCAACTTCCTGATCGGCGTCTTCAACCTCATCCCCGGTTTCCCCATGGACGGGGGAAGGGTACTTCGCTCCCTGCTGTGGAGCCGGACGAAAAACCTGTTGCGGGCCACGCGCAGGGCCGCGGCTGTGGGACAGCTCTTCGCCCTGCTGTTTCTCTTCTACGGGTTCTTTTCCCTTTTCACGGGGCTCCCCGGCGGTCTCTGGCTGATGCTCATCGGCTGGTTCCTCTTCAGCGCCGCCCAGGCCAGCTACCAGTCCACGTCGCTCCAGCATGCCCTGTCGGACGTGAAGGTCCGAAACATCATGACGCAGGATCTCGTCACCCTGCCGGCATCGACGAATCTCGCCGAGGCCGTGGACCGCTACTTTCTGCGCTACGGCTACGGAGGGTTCCCCGTGTTCGACGGCCCCCGCTTCCTCGGTTTCGTCACGCTCAAGGAGGTCAAAAATGTCCCCCGCGAGCGCTGGGACGCGGTCCGCGTGGGCGACGTCGCCGTCCCGCACGACAGCCGGTGGGAAGTCTCCGGCGACGACGGGGTCATGACGGCGCTCGAGATGATGCTCGGCGCAGACCGCGGCCGGATCGCCGTCATGGAGCAGGGACAGATGAAAGGCCTGATCACGAGAAACGGGATCGCCCGATATGTCCAGATCCGCGGGATCATCCTCCCCGAAGGGGAGCATTGAGCGGACGACACCGCAGCCGGACGCCTTATCGCAATTAGGGGTGGCGCCGGGCGGGGAAGGCTGCTATGGTTGACTGCCATGAAAGTCCGGGCCGGGTGGAAACCCGCGCGGCTTGTTTTCCTGCGTCCGGATCGGCGAGACACTCTTGAGACGGGGTTCATCGGATCGGTGCGTCGGTTTCTTCTCTATGTTTCCCTTCTGCTGCTTCTCTGGTTTGCCCTGACGGCAGGAAATCCTGCAGCGGGGTGGTTCGGCATTCCCCTGTCGCTGGGCGGGGCCCTGGTTGCCCTGAAGCTGCTGCCTGCGAAGGGACGGATGTGGAGCCTTGCGGGCCTGATTCGTTTCGTCCCGTGGTTTGTCCGCGAGTCTCTCCTCGGCGGGGCCGATGTCGCCCGGCGGGCGCTGCACCCGCGACTGCCGCTCGCTCCTGCCGTCCTGGACTATCCCACGGCGCTGCCGGAAGGGCCCGCCCGCACGTTCCTGGCGGGCCTGATCAGCCTGCTGCCGGGCACGCTGAGCGCCGAGTGGAAGGGCGGGGAGCTGCGGATCCACGTGCTCGACGAGGGCCTGGCGGTGGAGGGCCGTCTGCGCCTGCTGGAGCGGCGGGTCGCGGATCTCTTCGGCCTGGAAACCACAGACCCCGCATAGGGTACCCATGTTTTTCGAAGCCATGGCATTGTTCCTGATGCTCAACCTGGCGGCCGGGTTGGTGCGCGTCGCCCGCGGGCCGACCGCGGCCGACCGCATGACGGTGGCCCAGCTGTTCGGTACGACGGGCGTGGCCGTTCTGCTGCTGCTCGCCGAAGGATGGGGCCGTCCGGCACTGAGGGACACGGCCCTGGTGCTCGCGCTGTTGTCCGGCCTCGCCGTCGTCGCTTTTGTCCGCTTTCTTCCGGGCGCCGGGTCCGATCCCGGGGGGGAGGGCTCATGAGCATCGTCGAGGGGCTCTCCGGCGTCCTGATCGTGGCCGGCGGATTCTTCTTCCTCGCCGGAACGGCGGGCCTGCTGCGCTTTCCCGACATCTACACCCGTCTGCACGCCCTGACGAAGGCGGACAATCTCGGCCTCGGTCTCGTCGTCGCGGGCCTTTGCCTGCGTGCTCGGTCCTGGGCGGAGGCGGTAACGCTGATTGCGATCTGGCTCGTCGTCCTGCTCACCGGTTCGACGGCCTGTTACCTCGTGGCCCGGTTTGCCCTTCGCAGCGGGATCCGACCCTGGAGGCATCGATGATGCCGCTGTCGACGCTCTTCGACGCCCTCCTGGCGGCGCTGCTGGTTGCGCTGGCGTGGGGGGCCCTGTCATCGAGGGACCTCTTCCGGTCTATCGTTCTGTTCATGATCTTCGGCATCCTGTCGGCCATGGCGTGGGCGCGTTTGGATGCGCCCGACATTGCCCTGGCCGAGGCGGCCATCGGGGCAGGGCTGACGGGCATCCTGCTGCTCGACACGCTCGGGGCGCTCGGGGAGCGGAATCGCCCCGGGGCAGGCCCCGTGCGGGAGACGGACGCCTTCGCCGGATGGGGCCGGTGGCTGACCCTGCGGAACGCCGTCCTGGGAGCCTCGGTCTTCGGCGCCGGTGTTGCCGCGGCCGCGGCGGCGTCGGGCCTGACGGACGGGGAGGGCCTTGCCGCAGCGGTGGCGGAGTCGATCGGGGAGGCCGGCGTGTCCAACCCCGTCACGGCGGTCCTGCTGAATTTCAGAGGCTACGACACCCTTCTCGAGGTGGGCGTGATGCTGCTGGCCGTCATCGGGGTCCTGTCCCTTCGCGCAACCGCGAAGGCCCCCGCTTCGCCGGCCGGGCCCCTCGACCCCCAGCTGTCCGCCTATGGGCGCCTCATGGCGCCGGTCATGGTTCTCGTCGCCGGGTATCTGCTGTATGCCGGCGCGCACGCGCCCGGGGGCGCGTTCCAGGCCGGGGCGGTGCTTGGCGGCGCCCTCGTCCTGCTGGGCCTGTGCGGATTCACCCCGCCGGGCCGGCTGCAGGCGGCCAACCGGGGCTTGCTGGTCCTGGGCTTTTGCGTCTTCCTCCTTGCCGCCGTGGCCCTCACGGCGGCGGGCTACAGCCTCCTCGAGTACCCCGCCGGCCGCGCGGGCCTCTGGATCTTCTGGATCGAGGCGGCCCTCGGCCTCTCCACGGCCTTTCTCCTCGCCGAGCTGGTGTCGAGCCGCGTGCCCGGGGGCCGGCCATGAGCGCGACGATCCTCTTTTCCCTCACCGGCATCGCCCTCTTCTTCATCGGGTTGTTCCACCTGATTGCCCGGGAGCATCTCCTCAAAAAGATCCTGGCGGCCAACGTCATGGGAAGCGGCGTCTTTCTCGTGCTGGTGAGCCTTGCCCGGCGCACCGACGGGCCCTACCCGGACCCCGTCCCCCACGCCCTGGTCCTGACGGGCATCGTGGTCACCGTGAGCGCGACCGCCCTGGCCCTCACCCTTCTGAGGCGGATTCACAAGGAAACCGGGGAGCCCACGCTCTCCGAAGACGGGAGGGAGTGAACCATGCCGGCGCACGTCCCCGGGCATTTTCTGGATGCCGCCCCGTTGGGGCTGGTCCTCGTCCCGCTGCTGGCGGCGGCCGTACTCTTTCTCTCCCAGAGGGCAAAAGCGGCCATCCTCGTTTCCGTCGTCTCGGCGATTCTGCTGTCCTCGGCCGGGCTTGCCCTCCACGTGCTTGCCGTGGGGCCCATGCGGCACCGGGCCGGCGCTTGGGAGGCGCCGCTGGGCATCGGGCTGCGTGCCGACGGCCTGAGCGCGCTGATGCTGATCGTGACCGCCCTCACGGGGGCGGTCGTGAGCGTTTACGGGGCAGGCTGGTTCCGCCGGGAGGCCCGGCGGGCGGAGGGTCGCTTCTTCTGGCCCCTGTGGCTTTTTCTCTGGGCGGCGCTCAATGCCCTCTATCTTTCGGCCGACCTGTTCAACCTCTACGTCGCCCTGGAACTCATCGGCCTGGCATCTGTGGCGCTCGTGGCCCTGTCCGGCGGCGCCGAGGCGCTCATTGCGGGGATGCGCTACCTGCTCGTGTCGCTGCTGGGATCGCTGAGCTACCTCCTGGGGGTCGCCCTGCTCTACGGGGCTCACGGCGTGCTGGACATCCAGGCCCTTGGGGCGCTGACCTCCCCCGGGGCGCTCGACTGGGCGGCGATGACGCTCATGGCGGTCGGTCTTCTGGCAAAGGCCGCCCTCTTCCCCCTGCACTTCTGGCTGCCGTCGGCCCACGCGAGCGCGCCGGCGCCCGTCAGCGCGATCCTCTCGGGCCTGGTGGTGAAGGCCCCGTTCTACCTGCTGCTGCGACTGTGGTTCACCGCGTTCCCCGGCCTGCCGTCCGAGGCGACGGGTCAGCTTCTGGGCGTTCTGGGAGCTTGCGCCGTTCTGTGGGGCTCGCTTCACGCGTTGCTCCAGCCGCGCCTGAAGATGCTGATCGCCTATTCGACGGTCGCCCAGGTCGGCTACCTGTTCTTCCTCTTTCCGCTGGTCACGTCGGCCTCCCCCGCAGCGGGCGCCCTGGCGGTCGACGCGAGCCTCTGTCAGCTCGCGTCCCACGCCTTCGCGAAGGCCGCCATGTTCCTCGCGGCCGGAAACGTGATGCTCGCCGTGGGCAGCGACCGGATCGAGGACATGGGGGGCGTCGTCCGGCATCTGCCGCTCACCTTCTTTGCCTTCGGGCTCGCGGGGGTGAGCATCATGGGCCTGCCGCTGAGCGGCGGGTACGTCGCCAAGTGGCTGCTCCTCAACGCATCCCTGGAAAGCGGCCAGTGGGGATGGGCGGCCGTCGCGATCGCCGGCAGCCTGATGGCGGCCGGCTATGTATTCCGGATCTGGATGCACGGGTTCGGGCAGCCGCAGCCCTGCGCCGAGCTGCTGCCGGTTCCCCGGGGGATACAGCTCAGCGCGCTGGCCCTGTCGCTGCTGGCCCTGGCGATGGGGATCTCTTCGGAGCCCCTCATCCGGGTCCTGCATGCCGGCGGGGCATTCGGTTAGAGAGGACCCTGCATGAACGAGTGGATCCTGCCCTGCGTGTTTCTCAGCTCCTTCCTGACGGGCATCGTCATCTTCATGCTCGACGAGGAGCAGCGCGCCCTGCGGACGGTGCTGAACCTCGCGGGCGCTTTCGTCAAGCTCGCGCTGGTCGGCGTCGTCCTGTGGGGCGTTTATCACGAACAGACTTTCGAGACCCGGCTGGCCGTCCTGCCGGGCATGGATCTGATCTTCCGCGCCGACGCCCTGTCGGTCCTCTTCGTGACCCTCTCGGCGGTTCTGTGGCTGCTGACGACCGTCTACGCCATCGGCTACCTGGAAGGCTCGCCGAACCGAAGCCGGTTCTTCGGGTTCTTCAGCCTCTGCGTCGCCTCCACCATGGGCATCTCCCTGGCGGGCAACCTCTTCACGTTTTTCCTTTTCTACGAAATGCTCACGCTGACGACCTACCCCCTCGTCGTGCACCGCGGCACCGAAAGGGCACTGCGTGCGGGAAGGGTCTATGCGGCCTACACCCTGGGCGGGGGTGCCGTTTTTCTCATCGGGATCGTCTGGCTCTACGTCCTGGCGGGGCAGGTCGACTTCACGCAGGGGGGCTGCGTGGAGCACCTCGGCGGGGATCACCGCACGGCCCTCATCGCGATCTTCGCCCTGCTCGTCGGCGCACTGGGGGTGAAGGCCGCGCTGGTGCCGCTGCACGGCTGGCTCCCCGTCGCCATGGTGGCCCCCGCACCCGTCAGCGCCCTGCTTCACGCCGTGGCGGTGGTGAAGGCCGGGGCCTTCGGGATCGTGCGGGTCGTCTACAACGTCTACGGCATCGACTTCGCCTCCGGGCTCGGCGTGCTCGGTCCCCTCTCGGCCCTGGCCGCCGTGACCATCGTGTACGGCTCTCTGCGGGCCCTGGCGCAGGACGAGCTCAAGCGAAGGCTGGCATACTCCACGGTCAGCCAACTTGCCTACATCACCCTGGGGGTGTCCATCGCGGGACCCGTCTCGACGATCGCCGTTCTGGCCCACCTCGTCCACCAGGGGATCATGAAGATCACCCTGTTCTTCTGCGCCGGCAACCTCGCCGAGACCCTGGGAATCCACTGCATCCGCGAGATGGACGGGACGGGGCGGCGGATGCCCTGGACGATGGCGGCCTTCACCGTGGCAGCCCTCGGCATGATCGGGGTCCCGCCGATGGCGGGATTCATCACGAAATGGTTTCTCGGCATCGGCGCGGCGGACGCGGGGCAGCCCTGGGTGATCGGCGTGCTCGCCGCAAGCGGCCTGCTCAACGCCGCCTATTTCCTGCCCATCGTCTACGCGGCGTGGTTCAAGAGACCCTGCGCGCCCTGGCCCGACGACCGGGGCCGCGGACGGCTCGAAACGGACCCCCTGCTGCTCTGGCCCGCCGTCGCCACGGCCTTCCTCACTCTGGCGGCAGGGCTTTTTGCCGGGTCCGACTTCAGCCCCCTGGACTGGGCGACACTGATCGTGACAAGGGAGTACGGACCGTGACGGGCGCACCGGCGTTGGAACTCGACGTGATCCTGACGGGCATCCGCTTCGGCCTGGACGACATCTCGCGGGTCTTCCTGGCCTTCACCGCGCTTCTGTGGCTGATCTGCGGTGCCTACGCGCATTTCTACCTGAAAGGCGACCGGGCGAGAACGCGGTTCTTTTCCTTCTACCTGGCCTCCATGGCGGGCAATGTCGGTCTCATCCTGGCGCAGGACATGGTGAGCTTCTACCTGTGTTTCGCCCTCATGACCTTCACCGCCTACCCGCTGGTGATCCACGACGGAACCCCCGAGGCGCGCCGCGCGGGAACGGTCTACATCGTCCTGGCGGTGATCGGCGAGGCCCTGATCGTCTCGGCCCTGATCCTCATCGCCTCCGAGGCCGAAGGTACGGGCTTCCGGGACATCGCCGGCGCCGTCCCGGCATCGCGGCACCGGGACCTCGTCGTCGCCCTCGTGCTCGCGGGCTTCGGCATCAAGGCGGGGGCCATTCCGCTGCACGTCTGGCTCCCTCTGGCCCACCCCGTCGCGCCGACGCCGGCGAGCGCCGTGCTGAGCGGCGTGATCATCAAGGCGGGGCTTCTGGGCTGGATCCGGTTTCTACCCCTCGGGGAGGCCGCTCTTCCGGGTTTCGGGATGCTCTGCATGGTCGTCGGTCTGGCGGGGGCGTTTTACGGGGTTCTCGTAGGCGTGGCGCAGGACAACCCGAAGACCGTTCTGGCCTATTCGAGCATCAGCCAGATGGGCCTGATGCTCGTCGCCATAGGGACGGGTCTTGCGTGGCCGCAGGCCTGGGGGGCCGCCGCGGGCGCGGTGCTGATCTACAGCCTGCATCACGCCCTGAACAAGGGGGCGCTGTTCCTCGGGGTCGGCGTCGCCGGCTCCGGGACGGTCTTCCTGGGGCGCGGGCTCGTCACGGCGGGCCTTCTGCTGCCCGCGCTCGCCCTCGCAGGGGCTCCCTTCACCAGCGGCGCTGCCGCGAAGACCGCCCTGGTGTCCCTTGCAGGGGATCCCGCCGTGGCCTGGCCGGCATGGGTCGCCTGGGGACTGAGCCTGTCCTCGATGGCGACGGCGGTGCTGATGGCCCGTTTCTGCTTCCTGGTCCTTCCGGCCGGGAAGGACCAGGCCTCCGCAAGATCAAGGGGCTGTCTGCCGGCCTGGGGAATCCTGGTTGTGCTCGCGGCGGCAGCCGGATGGCTGCTGCCGTCGATGCTCCCCATGGCCGGGGGGACCGTCGCCGTTCCGGCCGGCGCGGTGCTATCCGCTCTCTGGCCCGTCATCGGGGGGGCCGCCCTCTTCGTCGCCGCCCGGCACTGGATCCGCCGCTCAGTCCCGGCGTTGCGGATCCGCATTCCCGCCGGGGATGTGCTTGCCCTGGCGGAGCCCGCAGCGTGCGGCCTGTGCAGCGCCTGGAACGGACTCGTCGAGAATGCGGGCAGGTTGCGCGGATCCGCCGTCGAACGGTTGCGGAGGGGGGCTGGCGCGGCGGCACGGCTGGCGGCGGCGGTGACGGCGGCGGAAACCCGCATCTCGCGGTGGATCACGGCGGGCGCGGCATTCCTGTTTCTCGCCGTGTTGCTGTTCCGGTCGATGAGCGGAATCGGCTGAGCACACCGTGGCGGCCGACTTCCGCGGGGTTCTTCGACTGCCTCACCCGCACGGGAGAAACGGGGGCGGCGGCGCGAATCAAAAGGCTGGAAGAAGTCCGGGGGCTGTGTTACAGAACCGTACGCCGGTTCGGAATCCGACACCCGGCAGCGAAAAATCCGATTCGGAGGAGGGGGCATGAAGTACAGGGAGATCAAGGCGAAGGACCTGAAGCCGAAGAAATTCATCGACGAGAAAGTCCGGGAAATCAGGGAGGCCGTGGGCGACGGGATCGCCATCAGCGCCCTGTCGGGCGGCGTGGACTCGTCGGTCGTGACGGCCCTGGCCCACAGGGCGCTGGGCCGGAAGCTCAAGACCTACTTCATCGACAACGGCATCATGCGGGAAGGGGAGCCGAAGAGGGTGAAGGCCCTGTTCGCCGAGCTCGGCATCCCCGTGACGATCGTCGACGCCCGGCAGGCGTTCTTCAACGCCATGAAAGGCATCACGGACCCCGAGCTGAAGCGGGAGGCCATCACGCAGACGTTCTATAAGAAAGTCTTCCGCGAGCTCGTCCTGAAGAGCAAGGCCACGGTCCTGCTCCAGGGGACGATCCTCACCGACATCGAGGAGACGGCCGCCGGCATCAAGCGCCAGCACAACGTCTTCGAACAGATCGGCATCGACCCGAAGAAGGCCTTCGGCTACAAGATCAGCGAGCCCCTCATCGAACTGCGAAAGGACGGCGTGCGCAAGGTCGGCATGGCCCTGGGGCTCCAGAAGTCGCTCTTCGACCGGATCCCCTTCCCGGGCCCGGCCCTGGCGGCCCGCGTCATCGGCGAGGTGACGCCGATGAAGATCGCCCTCGTCCGCAAGGCGACGGTCATCGTCGAGGAGGAGCTCGGGAAGACAAAGGCCTTCCAGTACATGGCCATTCTCCACGAGGACCGCGTCACGGGCGTCCGGGGGGGCAAGCGGGATTTCGGCCTGCAGATCGAGGTGCGCTGCTGGGACAGCGTGGACGCCCGGAGGGCGACGCCCACGCGCCTTCCCTGGCCGAAACTCGAGCGGATCGCCGGGAGGATCCTCGACGGTGTGCCCGGCGTGGTGAGCGTGACCTACAACCTGGCGACGAAGCCCCCCTCCACGATCGAGGCCGTCTGAGGCGCCCGATCTATCCGGGCCGGACGCGGAAACAAGCGGGGCAGCGTGGCGGAGGGGTCGCCCGCTGCCCTGTTTCATTTTGTGCCGAAGACGGGATGGCGCTTCGCCGCAAGTCGGATGAGCCGGCTGCCCATTCGGCCGTACGAGTAGCCGGCAAGCTCGGCCGTGAGGGCCAGGCTTGCGTCGGCGCTGATGTCCGGGTTGGGGTTCGGGTCGAGGAGGTAGAAGACCCCGTCGCGCAGGCGGAAATCGAAGCGGGCGTAGTCCCGGATGCCCATGGCCCGGTAGGCGGACCGGGCGACATCTTCGAGGCGCTGCAGCTCCTCCGGGGTCAGCGGGGCAGGGGCGACGGTCCGGATCCCGGTGTAGTGACGGGAGCCGGGCGTGAACTTGGCGTCCCACGAGCAGAGCCGCTCGCGGACGTCGCTGAAGGCGGAGAACTCCATCTCCACGGGCGGCAGGACTTCCACCTCGTCGTTTCCCCAGAGGGTCACCCGGAACTCGCGGCCGTCGATGAACTCCTCCACCAGCGCGGGCTGCCCGTAGGTCTCCGCCACGAATCGGATGCGCTCCCGCAGGGCCTCCCTGTCCAGGACGACGGACTCGGGGGTGATCCCGATGCTGCAGTGCTCCCGGAGGGGCTTCACGATGGAGGGGAAGGTCTCCCACGCGGCATGCCTGTCCGGCGTGCAGACGCAGCCTGCCGGGGTCGGTACGACGGCCCTGAGCAGGGTCTCCTTCACTTTCTCCTTGTCTCCGCTCAGCCGCAGGACGGGCGGCGGGGAACCCGAGTAGACGAACCCCATCTCCTCGAGCGTCTCGGCGGCCAGCGCGTCGCTGTGGGAGATGCCGGGCAGGGCCTCGCACCAGTTGAGAACGACGAAGCGTTCGGGATCGTAGGGGGTGAGGAATCTGCGCAGATCCATGTCGTTGACCTGGACGGGGGTGACGGGGTGGCCCACCCGGCGCAGGGCGTCGATGAGTTCCTCGGTTGCCGCCACGGCTTCTTCCTGCTCCGCCGGGTCCCAGGCAGGGTCGATGTTGTAGAGGAGCAGAACGGGAAGTTCCTGCGGCTCCCGCTCGGAAACGGGCATCGGTGCCGCCGGGACCTTGACGGCCCGCGGGGCGCTCTTCCGCCTCGGATTGCGGAGGGTCTTGCTGGTTTTATGTTTGTCCGTCATGAGACCCTGCATTTTTTGTCCAGCCGTCTCTATCCCGCATATGAAGATAGGAAGAGCAGATTCACTCCGCTCTTCATAACTTCCTGCCTTCCATCCCTTCACTGCGTCATCACGTACTTCTGCTCCTCCTTCGGCACGTACCAGCGGATCGCGTTGTGGCCGATGCCGACGGGAGCGGGGTCGATCCCGCGGATGCGCGCGTTGAAGATCGGCAGCGCGTCGGGCACGTAGAGGAAGATGTAGGGCTGGTCCTCCGCGAGGATCTCCTGGATGCGGTCGTAGCAGCGTTTGCGCTCGGCGCGGTCGAAGGTGCTACGGCCCCTCTCCAGCAGTGCGTCCACTTCCTCGTTCTTGTAGGAGATGAAATTCAGCTCGCTCGGCCCCGTCTTGCTCGAGTGCCACACGTCGTAGAGATCGGGGTCCATCGGGATCGTCCAGCCGAGGATCACGGCGTCGAAGCGGCGCTTGTTGATGAACTCCTTGATGAAGGCGGCCCACTCGATGACGCGGATCTTGACGGAGATGCCCAGCTCCGCGAGCCTGCGCTGCACGATCTCCGCCGTCTTCGCGCGGACCTCGTTGCCCTGGTTGACCAGAAGCTCGAACTCGAACCGTTGCCCGCCGCGGTCGAGGATGCCGTCGCCGTCCGTGTCCCGCCAGCCCGCCGCGGCCAGCAGCTGCAGGGCCCGCTCCGGGTCGTAGGCGAAGCGCTTGACGTTCGGGTTGTACTGCCACGTGCCGGGCTTGAAGGGGCCTGTGGCCTCCCGGCCGAGGCCCAGGAGGATGCCTTCGATGAGCTCCCCCTTGTCGACGGCGTGGGCCAGGGCCTGCCGCACCCGCCTGTCGGCGAACATCGGGTTCTGCAGGTTGAATCCCAGGTAGGTGTAGGAAAAGGAGAGATACCGGTATTTCCGGAAGTGGTTTCGGAAGTACCGGGTTTCCGTCTGCCGGGTGTACTGCAGCGGGGTGAGGCCCATGTGGTCGATGCCCCGCGCGCGGAGTTCGAGGAACATGGTGGCCATGTCGGGGATGACCCGCATGACGCGGCCGTCGAGGTAGGGCCGGCCCTCGAAGTAATCCTCGTTGGCGGCCAGGACGATCTTCTGCCCGGTCTTCCACTCCTTGAAGCGGTAGGGGCCCGTGCCGACGGGGTGGCGGGCCAGCGGGCTCTTCGTGATGTCCCGGCCCTCCATCAGGTGTTTCGGCATCACCGCAGCCCCCCAGCTCATAAGCGCCGGCGCGAAGGGCCTGTCGTAGGTCACGCGGAACGTGTACGGGTCGAGGACCTCGGCCTTTTTCACCTTCAAAAAGTCCCCGGCGTAGGCGGTGGGCGTCTTCGGGTCGACGGTGAGCCGGTAGGTGAACAGGACGTCGTCGGCCGTGAAGGGGGCCCCGTCGTGCCAGCGTACGCCCTTGCGGAGGCGGAAGGTGATGACGAGACCGTCCCGCGAAATGTCCCACGACTCGGCCAGGTCGCCGACGATGTTGAGGTCCCGGTCGTACTTCACGAGACCGTTGAAGATGAGCCCCGAGATGCTGTGCGAGGCGCTGTCCGTGGCGAGCAGGGGGATGAGGTTGCTGGCGTCCCCGATGGCGCCCTCCACGAGGATGTCGCCGGTTGCGGGCACGCCGTCCCCGACGCGGACGGCCGCGGGCCCCTCGTCGTTGCCGGCCCCCGCGCAGGAGAGAATCGACAGCACGAGCCCCACGAGCCCCAGGATGTTTGCGATTTCCCTTGCGGAAGGTCCCCTCATGGGCAGGGACTCTATCGCAAAGAGGCGTCTTTTTCAACGGAATTGGCGTCTTGGGGATGACTCGAGGAGGGTTCTTCGACGTGTCCCTGCCTGTTGTCGGGCAGGCAGCCGAAGTTGCGCCCGCCGCCCGGAAAGGGGTTGATTCGGGAAACGAGACGGGACCAGAAATCTTTCACGAAGGGAGTCTATACGAATGGAGGACATCGCACAAAAGAAAAAATCCGGGGATTTTGACGGAACGACGGAACAGACCGGATCGACCGGATAGATGGAACTGACAGGCGCCTCGCGCCGTCAGTTCAAGAGCTTCCCGATGCGGTTCCAGCGCACGCCGCTGTTTTCGCTGTCCCAGGAGAAGTAGATGATGAAGGCCTTACCGATCACGTCCTCGAGCTTCACGAACCCCCAGAACCGGCTGTCGTAGCTCTGGTCGCGGTTGTCGCCCATGACGAAGATGGTCCCCTCGGGCACGCGGACAGGACCCATGTTGTCCCGCCTCTGGATCGACCGCGGGTAGACGATATCCTCGACGTGGACCCCGTGGGGGTCGTCGGCGGCCTCGCCGTTGATGAAGACCTTCTTGTTCCGGACCTCCACCGTGTCGCCGCCCACGGCGATGACCCGCTTGATGAAGTCCTTCGTCTTGTCCTCGGGGTAGATGAACACGGCGATGTCTCCCCGCTGGGGCTGGCCCAGGGGGATGATCGTGCTGCGCAGGTAGGGAAGCTTGACGCCGTAGCTGAACTTGTTGACCAGGATGTGATCGCCGATCTCGAGGGTCGGCTTCATCGAGCCCGAGGGGATCTTGAAGGCCTGGACGACAAAGGTGCGGATGAAGGCGGCGATCAGGATGGCGATGATGATCGCCTCTGCGTATTCCCGGATCTTTGCGGTTTTCGGGTTCGAGGTCATGATTCCTTCGTCTTTCTCAGGAGTAGACGGCCGTCAGCGTGATGATGACCATGGCGAGCCCGCAGAGCCCCTTTGCGAAGAGGCCCGCCAGGCGGCCTGCGAGGGCCCCGAAGCCCGCCCTGGCCGCCGGCTTGAGGTCCCGCTGCGAGACGATCTCGACGGCGAAGGCCCCCGCAAGCGCCCCGAGGAAGGAGCCGACGAGGGCCCCGAGCCCGAGGAGGTAGGGGGTCAGGAGAACGGCGCCGACGATCCCGCCGATGACGGACGCCGCGATGCCCCTCTTCGACGTCCCGTAGCGCCCGGCCCAGGTGATGCCGAGCAGGAACTCGAGGGACTCGGCGAGGGCCGAGATGGCGCCGAGCGCCAGCAGGGTCCCGAGGCCGATCCGGTCGAACCCCGTCACGAGGGCGTAGACGACAACATCCAGAAGGATGACGATCGTCCCCGGCAGTCCCAGCAGGATCGAGAAGAACCCGATGAGCATCACCAGGATGAAGATCGTCAGGCCCGCGGCTTCCAGAGGGGTCATCGCACTATTTCCTCTTGCGCCTGGCGGGGCTCGCCTTCTCCCAGGCCAGCACCACGGGGCTGGCGATGAAGATGGAGGAGTACGTGCCCACGATGACGCCGACGAGGATGGCGAAGGCGAAGTCGAAGATCACCGCCCCGCCGAACAGCAGGATCGAAGCGAGCACGAGCACAACGGTGAGGACGGTCAGGATGGTCCGGCTCAGCGTCTGGTTGATGCTCGCGTTGATGACCTGGCCCAGCTCCTGCCGCATGTTCTTGCGCATGTTCTCCCGGACGCGGTCGTAGATGACGATCGTGTCGTTGATGGAGTAGCCGATGATGGTCAGCAGCGCCGCGACGATCACGAGGCTGAACTCCAGGTTCAGCAGCGAGAAGACGCCGATCGTGATGATCGTGTCGTGCACCAGGGCGAGGATTCCCCCCACGGCGAAGCGGAACTCGAAGCGCCAGGCGATGTAGGCCAGCATGGCGATCCAGGAGAAGACCACGGCCATGATGCCCTTCTGCGTCAGGTCCCTGCCGACCTTGGGGCCCACGACCTCCACGCGGCGGACCTCGAACCCGTCCTTGCCGAAGGCGGCGGAGAGGCTGTCCTCGATGCGCCCGGAAAGCCCCTTGAGGTCCTCCGTCGACTCGGCCGTCCGGATGAGGTACTCGTTTTCCTCCCGGGCGCCGAACTGTTGGATGGTGACCTCGGCGAGCTGGACGGGGGCGAGAGAGGCGCGGATGCCGTCGATGGGGACGTCCTTCTGGAATTTGACCTGGATGACCGTCCCGCCGGCGAAATCGATCCCCCAGTTGGGGCCGCCGCGCGCGACCAGCGAGACGATGCTGATCAGGATGGCGACCATGGAGATGATGAAGGCGATCCTCATTTTCCCCACGAAGTCGAAATTGATGCCGGGCTTGATGAATTCCATGGTTTGCTCCGCAAATGGCTCAGGGCTCAGGGCGAAGGGCATAGGGCGAAGAGGAGAGGGCCTTTGCCCCTCTCGCCGTCGGCCTTACGCCTTACGCCATTTTTTCATATGCTCAACTTGTCGACCTTCCGGTTCCACGTCACGTAGTCGAAGACGATCCGCGTCACGAAGATGGCCGTGAACATGCTGGCCACGATGCCGATGCTAAGGGTGACGGCGAACCCCTTCACGGGTCCCGTGCCGAACTGGAAGAGGAACACGGCCGCCAGGAGCGTCGTCACGTTCGTGTCGAGAATCGTCAGGAACGCCCGGGCGTAGCCCGCCTCGATGGCGGCCCGCGGCGTCTTCCCCAGGCGCAGCTCCTCTCGCGCCCGCTCGAAGATGAGGACGTTGGCGTCCACGGCCATCCCGATCGTCAGCACGATGCCGGCGATGCCGGGCAGGGTCAGGGTCGCGTCGAACAGGGCCATGGCCCCCAGGAGGATGACGATGTTGAGCAGCACCGCCATGACGGCCACGATGCCCGAGAGCCGGTAGTAGAACACCATGAAGACCGCCACGAGGACCATGCCGATGATCACCGACCGGATCCCCTTGTCGATGGAGTCCTGCCCGAGGGAAGGGCCCACGGTTCGCTGCTCGAGGATTTTCACCGGCGCGGGGAGCGAGCCGGCCCGCAGGACGATGGCGAGGTCCCGGGCCTCTTCCATGGTGAAGGCCCCCGTGATCTGCGCGTCGCCGCCCGAGATCCTCTCCTTGATGACGGGCGCCGAGTACACGGTGCCGTCGAGAATGATGGCGAGCCGGCGGTTGACGTTCTCGCCGGTGATCCGGTCGAAGTCCCTCGCCCCCTGGGCGTTGAACTTGATGGCCACGTAGGGCTCGCCGAAGCGGTCGCTGATCTTGACCTGGGCATTCTCGAGCGACTGGCCGGTGAGCAGGGTCCGCTCCTTGAGCAGGTACATCGGGTCCCGGCGGGCGCCCGTGCCCCGCTCGCCGCCCTCGCGGGCTCCCTTCATCAGGATCGAACCGGCAGGGACGTTGCCCCGCAGGGCTTCCTCGAGGCTGTGTTCCTCGTCGACGAGCTTGAACTCAAGGAGGGCCGTCCTTCCGATGAGGTCGATCGCCCTCTTGGGATCCTTGACGCCGGGAAGTTGGATCAGGATCCGGTCTTCGCCCTGGGGGATGATCTCCGGCTCCGTCACGCCGAACTGGTCCACGCGGTTACGGATCGTCTCGAGGCTCTGGTCGACGATCGTCTTCTTCATGTCGGCGATCCGCTTCTCACGGTACTTGAGGGTCACCTTCTCGCGCCCGTCGGCACTCTCCGTGGAGAGGATCTCGAGGTCCGGGAACTGGTCCGAGAGGACCTTCTCGAGGTCGGCCCGGGCCTCCCGGGTCGGGAGTTCGACGACGATGGTGTTGTCGGGTTTCCGCTCCACGCCGCGGAAGCGCACGCGCTTCTCCATGAGGGCGTCTTTCACGTTGTTGGCCAGCCTCTCGATGTTCCCCTCGAGGGCTTTCGCCGTGTCGACCTCGAGGACGAGGTGCATGCCGCCCTGCAGATCGAGGCCGAGGTGGATCCGGTTCTTCAACACGAGGTTCCGCACCGAGGCCGGGATCTCCGGCAGGACGGACGGCAGGAGAAAGTACGCCGAGGCGAGGATCACCACCGACGCGATCAGGACTCTCAGCTTGATGCTCTGGAACATGAGGATCCCCCTTCCGCCTTATTCCTCTGCGGTCTTCTGAACGATGCCCGTGATGTGCCCCCGGTTCACCTTGATCTTCACGTTCGGGGCGATCTCGAGGGTTACCACGGCCTCGGTGAGGGCGGCGACTTTGCCCTGGATGCCGCCGGTCGTCTCCACCATGTCGCCGTGTTTCAACTTCGCGATCATTTCCTTCGTCTCTTTCTGCTTCTTCTGGGCCGGACGGATGAGCAGGAAGTAGAAGATGAGGAAGATGGTCGTCATCATCAGGATGAAACCGAAATCCCCGCCCGGGGCCCCCTGGCCCCCTGCGCCGCCCATGGCGTATGCGATGCTCGTCAAGGTTCGTCCTCCTCGCAGGGTTTCACGATCTCGCCCGCCCGCCCGTCCGGCAGCGGCCCCGCGTCGTCTTCCGCGTGCCCGCCCCTGAACGAGCGCCGGAAGGCCTCGAACGTCCCCCCGGCGACGGCCGTCCGGATGCGCTCCATGAGAGCCAGGTAGAACCGGACGTTGTGGATCGTGTTCAAGAGTAAAGCCAGGATTTCCCTGGCTATAAAAAGATGCCGGAGATAGGCCCTCGAGAAGTTGCGGCAGGTGTAGCAGTCGCAGGTCTCGTCGAGCGGGGCCTGATCGGTCCGGTAACGGGCGTTTCTTATAACAACCTTTCCGCGATTTGTAAATAGCAATCCGTTCCTTGCGCACCGGGTGGGCATGACGCAGTCGAACAGGTCAATCCCGTGATGGACGCCCTCAACGATGTCCTCCGGGGTGCCCACGCCCATGAGGTATCGGGCCTGCCCCGTCGGGAGCAGGGGCGCCGTCGCCTCGAGCGTCTCCATCATGAGTTCCTTCGGCTCCCCGACGCTGAGGCCCCCGACGGCGTAGCCGTCGAAACCGATCGCGGCGAGCGCCTCCACGGAGGCCTGCCTGAGATCCCGATGGACGCCTCCCTGCACGATCCCGAAGAGGGCCTGACTCTCGCTCCTCTTTGCCTCCCGGCACCGCTTCGCCCAGCGGTGGGTCAGCGCCATGGATTTCTCCGCGTAGCCCCGGTCGGCGGGGTAGGGTGTGCAGTCGTCGAGGCACATCATGATGTCGGAGCCCAGTGTCTCCTGGATCTCGACGGCCTTCTCGGGGGTCAGGAAATGCCGCGAGCCGTCGATGTGGGACTGGAAGTGCACCCCCTCCTCGGTGATCCTCCGCAGGGGACCGAGGCTGAAGATCTGGAACCCGCCGCTGTCGGTCAGGATGGAACGGTCCCAGTGCATGAACCGGTGAAGCCCGCCGTGCTCCCGTATCAGGTCGTGCCCCGGCCGCAGGGTGAGGTGGTAGGTGTTGCCGAGAATGATCTCGGCCCCGGCCTCCTTCAGCATTTCGGGGGTCAGGGCCTTCACCGTCCCCTGCGTCCCCACGGGCATGAAGACGGGCGTGCGCACCTCGCCGTGGGCGGTCGTCATCAGCCCGAGGCGGGCCCGGGTCTTCGGGTCGGTCTTCAAGAGCTCGAAACGATAGGACATGATTTCTCGCGGCAGATGGCTTAAGGCTTATGGCACAGGGCTTTCAGCGGAAAACACTCTTGTTGTTTGCGCCTCATGACCGTCCCACCCGTCCATTTTTCCACCAGGCCTTGACCCTTTGGCCCTATGCCTTACGCCCGATCGTGCGGCGCTGGGCGCTAGACGATCAACATACAGTCCCCGTAGCTGTAGAACCGGTACTTCTCCGCGATGGCCCGCTCATAGGCCGAAAACATCAGTTCCCGTCCCCCGAAGGCGCAGACCAGCAGGAACAGCGACGACTTCGGGAGATGGAAATTCGTCAGCAGCGCCCCCACGCGCCGGAACCGGTAGCCGGGGTAGATGTAGAGACCCGTGGAGCCGGAGGTCGGGCGGATGCGACCGCCCTCGTCGGCGATGGATTCCAGGACCCTCGTGGACGTGGTCCCCACGGCGACGACACGCCCGGCGGAGTTGATGGTCTCCGCCGTCTCGGCGCCGATCTCGAAGTACTCCTCGTCCATGGTGTGGTCCTCGATCTGCTCCGCCTCGACGGGCGTGAACGTCCCGTAGCCCACGTGGAGAGTGACCGTCGCCACGGGGATTCCACTTTCGCGGATGCGCTCCAGGATGGCCTCGGTGAAGTGGAGCCCCGCCGTCGGCGCCGCGACGGATCCCGGTCGCTTCGCGTAGACGGTCTGGTATCGCGCGAGATCGTCCGGGGATGGGGTGCTCTCCTTCGGCCGCCGGATGTACGGGGGCAGCGGGGCCTGTCCCCTGCGCCGCAGGAAGCTTTCGAAGGGCTCGTCGACGTGGAATTCGACCACCCATTTCCGGTCGTTGACCCGCTCGAGCACCCGGACGCCGGCACCTCCGCCGAAGGACAGCGTCGTTCCGGCCTTGATCCGCTTGGCAGGCCTCAGCAGGGCCTCCCACCGTGTCGACGATGCCCCCTCGCGGCTCTTGAGCAGGAGAATCTCCACCGCGGCGCCCGTCGTCTTGCGGGCGAAGAGCCTCGCCGGGATCACCTTCGAGTCGTTGAGCACCAGGACGTCGCCCCTGCGCAGCAGTTCCGGGAACTCACGGAAGATGCGGACCTGCAGGCGGCCCGTGCCCCTGTCGACCACCATCATGCGGGAGCGGTCCCGGTCCGGTGCGGGCGACTGGGCGATGAGCTCCTCGGGGAGCGTGTAATCGAAATCCTGCAGCTTCATAATAAAAAAGCTGAAATAGTTGAACGATGGAACGTTGGGTTATCGTAATACGTTACCTGTGTGCCGGGTCGAAGACCCGCCAACCCATTATTCCAGTATTCCATATGCACCGCTGTCGCTCGAAATACTGGAATGCCTGTGTATCGCATAAAAAAAAGATTCCGATCACCGGAATCCCATTATTCCATCATTTCATTCTTCCGTTATTCCGCGACCCGGACTGATGCAAATAACTGCAAACGAAGAGGAAAGTCAAGAAAATTATTCGGGGTTTTTGTCGAGGCGGGTCGCATTTCAACTTGTGCCGAAGTAGACGAGCAGCAGGCCGATCACCATCGCCAGGAACCCGGCCATCCTCAGGCTCGTGTCGGAGGTCTCAAGCATCTTGAGGTACAGGGTCTTGAGCTTTTCCGGGAAGGCGAAGTAGGGCAGCCCCTCCAGGACGAGGACCATGCCGATCACGCACAGGAAGAACTTCAGATTGACGCTTTCCATAAGTCTCCAGATCGGGGACGTTGTTTACTAATTAGAATAAGTCCAGCGGTCGAACACGATCAAGGGCGTTCAGGGGGACGAGTTATTCCAATTAGTAAACAACGTCCCTGATCTTTTTCTTGGCTTCTTCCCAGAGGGAATCCATTTCCTCGAGAGTGGCGGACGCTGGGTCCTTGCCCCGCTCCCTCAGCCTTTCCTCTATATAAAGGAAGCGTTCCTCGAATTTGCGGTTCGTCGCGCGCAGGGCCTCCTCGGCGTTGACCTTCACGTGCCGGCTCAGATTGACAATGGAAAACAGCAGGTCGCCGATCTCGTCACGGAGCCGGTCCGGGTTCTTCCCCGAAAGGGCCTCGCGGAATTCCGCCAGCTCCTCCTCGACCTTGACGATGACGCTCTGCGCGGAGTCCCAGTCGAACCCCACCTTTGCGGCCTCAGCGGTGAGCTTCTGGGCCCTCGGCAGCGCCGGCATCGCCATGGGCACCCTCGCCAGCATCGAGGTTTCCCCTCCGCCCCGCTTCTCCACGTCCCGCTTGATCCGGTCCCAGTTGCGTTTGACCTCGGCGGCGTCCTCGACCTTCGCGTCGCCGAAGACGTGGGGGTGCCGGCGGATCATCTTGGCCGTGATATCGTCCAGGATCCCGTCGATTCCAAAGAGGTTTTCTTCCTCAGCGATCCGGGCCAGGAAGAGGACCATGAAGAGCAGATCTCCCAGCTCTTCCTTCATGCCGGCGGGCGAGTCCCTGTCGACGGCATCGAGCACCTCGTAGGTCTCGTCCAGGAGGTAGCGGCCCACGTCGGCCTTCGTCTGGCGGATGTCCCAGGGGCATCCGCCTTCGGGGTTGCGCAGCCTCTTGATGAGGGTCAGCAGCTTTCCAAAACGCTCCTCGGCCCTGGAGGGGTTACCGCCCGGCATTCGATTCAGCGTCCTTTCCGGTTCGGGATGAGTCTGGTTATCACAAACGGATGCCACTGTCAAAAAACGAACAGCCCGCTCGAGGAAAATCACCCCTGCCGCCCTCGGATTTCACTTGATTTTTGCGACTTTAAGTGATAAGCAGACGCGGTTTAAAATTCTGGCCGGGCGGACCCGCAGAACCCGTCGCGGCAGCCGGTTCGAGATTCACCCAACCAGCCGTTCTTTCACATCATTTGCCGACTACAGACGTTAGGTGTCTGTCGTTCTATTCAAGGAGAGAGGAGGAGTCATATGGCAGAAGAGAAGAAATTGACAAGGGCCGAGAGGCTTGCGGCGGAGCGGGAGAGCAACCTGAAGCACTGGGAAGAGCAGGATGCGATCCTCATGAAGCACCGCGAGGAGGCCTACAACATCGGCGGTCCCGAGCAGGTGGCGCGCCTTGCCAAGCAGGGCAAGAAGCCCATGCGCGATCTGATCGCGCAGCTCATCGATCCCGGCACGGAGTTTTTCGAGGTCGGAATCGACGCGGGCTACAACATCGGCAAGATCAAGCTCTACGGCGGCGAGATCTACGAGTCCGAGAAGCGCGGCCACATCCCCGGCGGCGGCCTGGTGACGGGCGTCGGCACCATCCAGGGCAAGGACTGCATGATCTTCGCCAACGAGAACCGATACGCCGCGGGCACCTACTTCCCCATCACCCTCAAGAAGCACATGCG
>Ga0067045_1028331_pt1 | contig 36044 bp, 27 predicted proteins | sample TerdegcTABiofilm_FD_59184 | JGI IMG/M metagenome (GOLD analysis project Ga0067045, IMG submission 59184) | Combined Assembly of (Gp0054472, Gp0054536) Wastewater bioreactor microbial communities from Singapore -Terephthalate degrading...
AGGGGAGGGCCGGGGAGGGGTGAGAGCTTCCCTTTAATATAAAACGATAATGGGGTATTTTTAAGGTTCCCTTAAGAAACCCCCCAAGAGATCCTTGAGGATTAATTTTACAAATGCGGCAGGTGAAATCAATATGGTGCTTGAATCCGATGCCTTGCGTCAGAATCTGCGTGAAACAGCCGTCAATTATGTCTTGATCGATGCCCGCTATGACAATCTGCTGGAGGCATTGCGAGCCTATCAGGGGGTTTTCAAAACAGCGGAACACCTTGTCTATGAACTCCATCACCCTTTTGTGAACTGGGGGGTCTTTATAGATGAATTGCGCTCGTTTTCCCTGAAGAATCTGCCTGTCATCAGCAGAACGCCTTGCGCCGACCAGGCCCTTGCCGTAATGCTCGAACTTTTCCATGACACCATTGTCAGGGCCCCCAAACAGCACCAGAAGCTGCTTGTACTCGATGGACTGCTGGCCTTTTACGAAAAACTCGGTTCCTCACTGGAACCCACTCTGCTGCATAAAATGATGTCAGCCCTGCAACAGAGTGTTTCCCGCTTGAGTGAGTTGGAAGAACCGCTTTTGATGGGAGTCGTCCGCAGTCTGTATCCCTTGCAGCGCACAGCCGGCGTCTTGCTGTCAAGGGTTGCGCCTGGCTTTGAAGACCATGGTTTGTGGCAGGCATTGTTGTCTCTGCTTGTGCGTGTTCAGGAATTGTCCCTGGGTTATTGGATGCAATTGGATGACCCATTTGAATGGTTCGAACGTACTATAAAGCAGTACGGGGTCTTTTTGCCCGATTCTCTGCTTGAAGAGGTCAGAAAACTGCTGCAACCCATTTCTAGGATGCGTATGCAGCAGGAATTGTCAAAGGTGGATGAAATACGGAAACGCTGTCTCACCCGGCTTTCGCCCCAGGCCGGCCATAAGCCTTCCGACGGGGCGCCGTCCGCAATCTCATGCCTTCAGGAGGCGCTTGCCGTTGTTTCGCATCTGGAGATAGTCAAGGCATACAGGACGGTGGCCCAGTCTTTTGGCGAGCATTACTGTACCCTTCAGGGATCAGCGGCTTCCGGATATGGAGAAAAAAACCCTGAGATAGACCTGCATATACTTTTCCTTTTTCACATGGTGGAGATCGACGCCCTTTCCACGATTCATGAGGATGTGCTCCGGAATATCAACAAAAGACTGCTGTGCCTGGTGCGTACGGCTCAAATAGAACAGCTAAACGATATATTGCCGCGCGCCTTCCGTTTGCTCAAGCAGCAGATCGGAAACTTTCCTCAGACAGCCCTGCAGTGCATCGAGGCCCTGGGCGGTGAGATATCCAGGCTGAACAACGAAGGGCTGCTGGAGCTTTTTCTGGAGCAGGTGGTGGAGTTCGGCTTTCAAACCCCTGATATTCATGGAGTGGATGCCGAGTGGCATGTGCTTTCCAACCCGGCGCATCTTCAGAATATTCGTGTGTGGCTCAAGCTCATAAGGCAGAATCCGAAGGTGTTCAGCACGCTGCTCTCAGCCCTGATAGTGAATATATCCCTGGCGGGCACCTGCATAAAGGACACCGACCTCTTTCAGAAGGATGTCACACAGCTCTTGAATGCGGATATAGAGCCGGTCTATGCCTTGGTCAAACAGTTCACCAAGCTGCTGCCGGTTTATTTCAACGAGATAGGCGCAGAAGGTCTTTTGAGGGATGTCTCCACGGAACTGGATGAACTGACCCTGCGCCAGGACAGACTCATACATTTTCTGCGCAAACAGGCCCATGTGGAGAGTCACAATCTCATAGTGGATTTTATCGGTTCCATCCTGCATTTCTGGCATACAGGGGATAAATCCGTCCTGAAACCATGGGTGCCGGATGTGGTGCTGGAGGGTGTGACTGCGTCCGGTGAATTTTTCGATGAGGTGCATACGATCATCGCAAGACTGGCGGAAAGCTGTCCGCTGACAAGACCCCGAAACAGCGCGGATGTGCTGGAGAGCCTCTGCGACCTCTCTGAGACCCGTGTATCAGGGCTTCTGGAGGGTATGACAGATGTATCGGAGAGGGAGAAAAAGAGGGTTTGGCTGCTTTTCAAGATGTATCGCCTGGAGGTTTTGAAATACAGATTGGGTGTGCAGGAACTGGCAGGACATCTGAAGGAGGCCAGGGACTGGGGGTTCAACGGGCTGGACCGTGTCATAGAGATGCTTGAGCAGAACGGGCAAACGGCGGCCAATGACTCAGGCGCATTCAGCACTGGTCCTGCGGAACTGGAGGGCCGTTTGCAGATACTGCTTGAGACCCTGGAATGGCTTCAGACCATCATATTGAGCCGGCAGCAATTCGAGATTCGCGAGGATATCTACTACAAAAGGCACATTGCCGTGGATATTCCGTCCATGTACGGAAAATATCATGAAAAGAAGTTTGACGCCCTGAGCCTGAGTTTTCGTCTGGAAAATCTGGCCCAGACATATTTCGAGTCCATGGTGGAGGACCTGGAGCTCACATTTGTCACGCGGGCACTTTTTGTAAAGATTGTGAGATATCTGAAGTTGTGTTACAGGGCGGTTCGTCTGAACGGCGTGCGGTCCCGTGGTTTCGAGTCCCATTTGACCTTGCTGGAACAGTCCCTTGAGATAAGGCGATTCAGCTTTTCGCAATATCTGGACATCGTCAGAGGGCTGTCGGAAGGGGTCAAGGAGATGATTCATGTGCATTACATCAGCCCTCATCAGGACAATCTCGCCCGTGTCCTGAAACAATTGGGGGAGGAAGGTCTTTCTGTAAAATATCGTAACTCCTTTGGCCCGGAGACCGGTGAACTGCTTCCGCGAGTGTCCGAGCGTTTTTACAGGGACCTCATAGCCACCACCTTCGGTATGCAGGTGCTGGATCGTTTTGTATCCCGGCTCTATCAGGTCATGGGCGAGCAAAAAGAGCGATTGAGTCAGAGGGAGCTGGACCTGCTGTTGAGTTACGATATGGAGCGGGTCTTGTGTCCCATACGCAACCCAAATCCTCAGACCAAAAACCTGATTTATCTCGGCAACAAAGGCTTTAATCTCGTGAAATTGGCCGAAGAAGGGCTGGCTGTTCCGGCCGGGGTCATAGCGACCACCGAACTTTTCCGCTGCTATTCGGTGTTTCAGGCCTTTCCAAGGGTTTATGAGGACTTTCAGGCGCAGTTGCGTGCGGCCATAGCGGATATGGAAAGACAGACCGGCAAACGATTCGGAGACAGCACCAACCCGTTACTGCTGTCCGTACGAAGCGGCGCCGCCATTTCCATGCCCGGTATGATGGCTACCATCATAAACGTGGGTATGAATCAGGGGATAGCCGAGGGACTTGCCGTATCCTCGCAAAACAGCTGGTTTGCCTGGGATAATTACCGCCGTTTTCTGCAATCATGGGGCATGGCATTCGGTATGGAGCGGGAGATATTTACTGAACTCATGATACATCACAAAAAGCTGTATGGAGTCAGCAAGAAACGGGAGTTTTCCGGAGATGCCATGCGGGAACTGGCGTTGTTATACAGAGAGGCGGTATTGTCTCATGGTATGGAGGTGGAGGACGATCCCTTCGAGCAGCTGCTGGTGTCCATTCGTCTGGTGCTCGGCTCCTGGGATTCCGCCAAGGCGAAGGCCTACAGGGCTATCATGGAGATATCGGACTACTGGGGGACCGCTGTCATAATGCAGGCCATGGCATTCGGCAATATTTCGGAAAATTCAGGGACAGGGGTGGTATTTACCGCCAATCCCGCCAAAAAATTGGACAGGGTGTCCTTGTGGGGGGATTTTACGCCTGGGAATCAGGGCGAGGACATAGTGAGCGGCCTGGTGCTGACATATCCAATCTCCAGAGAACAGAAGGCCGTGCGGGGAATAAATGGCGAGGTGACGCTGGAAGAGACCTTCCCTGAGATATATGCTGAACTCTCCGGCATCGCCAGCCGGCTCATCTACGAAAAGAAGTGGAGCCCGCAGGAGATAGAATTCACCTTTGAGGGCCCGAGCCGCGAGCAATTATACATCCTTCAGACTCGAAACATGGCCATCAAAAAACACGATATGGTCAATATATTCGTGCCGGGAAGGTCGCTGGATGCGAATTATCTGGCCAGAGGTATCGGTGTGAGCGGCGGCGCATTGTCCGGAAAGGCGGTTTTCTGTCTGCGTGACATCGAAAGTTTCAGGTCTGAGGAGCCGGATACACCGCTGATCCTCATACGTTCTGATACTGTGCCGGAGGATATCCGTGAAATATCATTGGCTGACGGAATCCTGACTGCGAGAGGCGGACAGACATCCCATGCCTCCATCGTGGCCTTCAGGCTTGACAAGGTCTGCGTGGTGGGCTGTAAACAACTGAAGGTCTATGAGGACAAAGGGCTTGCAAAGATAAATGAATTGGATATACATACAGGGGATTACATCAGTATCGACGGCAGATTGGGTATGGTATATTGGGGCAAACATAAGGTGCAGCGTGAAAAGCGTATCATATCGGTGCAATAGTGTTCCCTTGTGACCTGCCAGGTTGTGCTTTTGAATGAAATGGAAATAATAAAATAACCCATGTGAATCAGGAGGATTGCAAATGATAGAAGTCGGCAACACCCCAAGACCCCTTAAGCTGGGGATAAACGGCCTTGGCAGAATCGGTAAATTGAGCCTTTGGCACCATGTGGCTAACCGTACTTTTTCAGAAATCGTTGTCAATATAGGCAGGCAGGCAGGCAAGTCCCTGGCCGATATCGCTGCATACATCGAACGGGACAGCAGTTATGGAAGGCTGTCCACATATCTGCATGGATATAAGGGCGGAGTTACTGTGGAGAATCTGAACGATGCCACAGGCTCCATGACTGTAAACGGGGTCCCTGTGACCATTCTGAGGGACAAGAGAAACCCCAGGGAGATTCAATGGGCTGAACATGATGTGCGTTTTGTGCTGGACTCCACCGGAGTTTTCACCGACCCCACCGTACCGGCAGACAGCCCCAGAGGCGCCCTGCGCGGCCATCTGGAGGCGGGGGCCTCCAAGGTGCTGCTTTCAGCGCCCTTCAAGATCAAGGACAAGTCTGCATCCATGCCCGAAGATGCTGTAACCACTGTCATGGGCATCAACGAAGACGACTACATCCCTGCCAGACACAGCCTCATCTCTGCGGCATCATGCACAACCACCTGTCTGGCATATATGGTCAAGCCCTTGCTCGATTATTTCGGCATATCCAGAATCCTTACGGCCTCCATGGTTACAGTGCATGCATCTACGGGCAGCCAGGTGGTGCTGGATCGCCTGCCGGATGCCGGAGCCAAGGACCTGCGTAAGAATCGCAGTGTATTCAATAACATAATCCTTACCACGACCGGTGCGGCCAAGGCCTTGTCCCTGGTATTGCCTGAGATGAAGCAGATTGGTTTCATAGCCGAATCCGTACGCATACCCACCTCCACCGGCTCCATCGTCATACTGGTTCTGACCATTCACGACACCAGTCTTGAAACGCCCATAAAGCGGGAGCTCATAAACGGCATCTACAAGGATGCCGCGGAAGGCGCCATGAAGGGGCATCTGATCTTTACGGAGGAACAAAACGTCTCTTCCGATATCATAGGATATCCGAGGGCTGCAACCATTATCGAGGGCACCGAGACACATACCCGCACAGGGGCCATAAATGTGGATCCCTCCCTGATATGTTCAGGCCCTGAGGGTGCCAAAATCACCTGCGCCCCCCTTCAGATACCCGTTACTCAGGTTGTGATATATGGCTGGTACGACAACGAATTGGGCAGTTATACCAACATGTTGGGCGAACGGGCGGTAACTATAGCGGATTCGATGCTGTAGATGACGGTCTCAGGAGGTTCTGAAATGATCAGATATATCGATGAGCTGGATCTGGCGGGTAAAAAGGTCCTGATGCGTGTGGATTTCAATGTTCCCTTGAATGAGGCCTTGGAGATCACCGATGATCACCGCATTCGGGCGGCCTTACCCAGTGTGCGTTACGCACTTGAAAAAGGGGCAAGACTCATCCTCTGCTCGCATATGGGTAAACCCAAGGGGCAGCGCGTTGAAAAATTGAGCCTCAAACCTGTAGCCCTGCGTTTGAGTGAGCTGTTGGGTCAGCAGGTGCCGTTGGTTGCGGACTGCATCGGGCCGGAGGTGCAGGCGGCGGTGGAGGCATTGCAGCCCGGCCAGGCAGTTCTGCTGGAGAACCTGCGTTTTTACAACGGCGAGACCAAGGACGATCCTGAGTTCGCCAAGGCCCTGGCGAGTCTGGCCGAGGTATATGTCAATGATGCCTTTGCTGTTTCTCACCGGGCCCATGCCTCTGTGCATGGAGTCGTCAAGTTTTTCAAGGCGTATGCGGCTGGTTTTTTGCTGAAGAACGAACTGGCCTACTTTGAAAGGGCATTGAAGGCCCCTGAAAGGCCTCTGGTAGCCATTCTCGGGGGCTCAAAGGTCTCCACCAAGCTTGGCGCCATTCAGAATATTTTGCCCAAGGTCAACAAAATCATCATAGGCGGGGCCATGGCCAACACCTTTTGGGCGGCTCAGGGTGTCTCCATGGGGAGTTCGTTGGTTGAACCTGATCTATTTGAGACAGCCAGATACCTGGTTTCCGAGGCGAGGCAGGCAGGCGTGAAATTTTATCTTCCGGTGGATGTAGTGATAGCACAGGAACTCAAGGCCGAGGCAGTCAACAGAATAGTGCCTGTGCAGGAGATACCGGATGGCTGGATGGCCCTGGACATAGGCCCTGCAACTACTCAGCTCTTTTGCGAGGCCCTGGAGAACGCCAGAACCATTGTCTGGAACGGCCCTGTGGGCGCCTTTGAGATGCCTGCGTTCAGCGCCGGGACAATGGCCCTGGCCCATGCTGTGGGGGCCTCCAGTGCGCTTACCATAGTGGGTGGAGGCGACACGGATGCCGCTGTGGCTAAGGCCGGAGAGACAGGAAATATCTCTTATATCTCAACCGGCGGCGGGGCGTTTCTGGATTTGCTGGAAGGTAAGGAGCTGCCGGGCATTCTGGCGCTCACAGAGGGTGTTTGAGCCTTTTGGGCAGGAGAGATTGCATGCTTCGAAAAAGACAGCCTATTTTTGCCGCCAACTGGAAGATGTACAAGACCATTCAAGAGACAAGGGCGTTTTTTGCCTCTTTTTTCGGTGCATTGAGTGAATACGCGGACAGAAAAACTGTAATAGCCCCGCCGTTTACCGCCCTTGCAGCGGCTCGAGAGGAAATCGGTGCCTTCAAGCGTCAGGATGTCTCCATAGCCGCCCAGAATGTATTTTTTGAGGAGCAAGGGGCATATACGGGCGAGGTCTCTCTGCCCATGTTGCAGGAACTGGGTGTTGAATTCGTTATCCTGGGGCATTCCGAGCGCAGGCATATCTTCGGCGAGACGGATATGGGTGTGGCATTCAAGGTGCGGGCCGTGTGCGAGGCAGGTTTGTGTCCCATTCTGTGCGTTGGGGAGCGCCTGAGTGAGCGGGAGGCAGAAAGGACGAATATGGTGATAGGCATTCAACTGGCAGCGGCCCTGGCCGCCCTGCCTGAGAATGCGCTGCATGGCCTGATCATCGCGTATGAACCCGTATGGGCCATAGGAACCGGCAAGGTGGCTTCCGCAGAACAGATAGCGCAGGTGCATGCCTTTATACGTTCCTGGTTTGCCGTGCATTTCAATTCGGCCCTTGCAGAAAATATAAGGATATTGTATGGTGGCTCGGTTAAATTAAACAACGCCGCTCAAATAATGGGCATCGCTGACGTAGATGGCCTGTTGGTGGGTGGGGCGTCTCTTGATGCCGGTGAGTTTGTAAAAATTGTTTCCTGTGAGATATAATGTACACGTTACTCGTTACGATTCATATAATCATTTGTATTTTTTTGGTCTGTATAGTGCTTCTTCAAAAGGGTAAGGGCGCTGAGATCGGGGCCGTGTTCGGGTCAAGCGAGACCCTTTTTGGTGCGGCAGGGCCTGCTACTTTTTTGAATAAGATGACCACGGTTACAGCGATATTGTTCATGCTTACCTCCCTGAGCTTGACTTATATGTCGGCCAAGATGAGCAATAGATCCGTTATGGACAGCGTGCAGGTACAGGACGGCTCAACAACAACGAACAACACCGGGCCTGCTGCACCTGCTGAAAATGTGAATAAACCTGCCTCGCAGGGTGATTCGTCAGGGAATTCCATGGATGTCGGCAAGCAGGCATCTCCTGTGGAAAATTCAAACACACACTTGGCGGTATCCACCGGCAAAGCGGAGGACAAGGGGAGCGGTGCTGACTCAAAGCTGGGTGGGAATGTGACACCGGCTGCAAAACAGAAATAGTTTTTATTTTTGCCGAAGTGGTGGAACTGGTAGACACACCATCTTGAGGTGGTGGCGGGGTAACCTGTGGGGGTTCGAGTCCCCCCTTCGGCACCATATCTTTTTCCATCGAACAGAAAGGGCGCCTATTTGGCGCCCTTTCTGTCTCATGCGGAATACCTATTCATACATCCAAGTCCCATAAGTGTCTCTGTTTCGAGATCCGATTGCGGAATCTGGGATAACAGAATCTCTTGGCACTTCTTTTGCAAAAAACTTCTATCGGAAGCCTTAAAAATTCGAATTTTCGTTCGGGAACAAGGCGCTATTAAGGCGAAAAAGTAATTTTCCAAGGCTCTCTATCGAGATTGCCCGTAATCTCAGCATGTTCAATGGACAGGAGTGAGTTATGCGACGTTTTTTTGCCCTGTTGGTACTTTGCTATATGGCCTTTGAATGCCATACCCCTGTTTGGGCTGGCAATAAGATTTATCTCACTACCGAGAAGCTGGTCTATGGATTTCCCCTAAAAGAGGATGTCCAGGTCATGGGTTATCTGCGGGAGGTACCTGCTGGAACACCTGTGGATATTGCCGTAAGCCTCCTGTTGCCCGACAATACCGTTGTATATTTGACGCCTGCATTGGAATTTCACTCCACATATACCTATGTCTTGAGCAAATTTCCCTTTGTAGCCGTGCCTACCACCAAACTTTTCCCCATAAACGGCACTCTGGTGTTCAAGGAAGGGGCGGTCAATCCAAAGACCGGTGTGGCATCAGAGAGTAAAATAGGTGATATGCCTGCTGGCAGGTATGTGTTAAAGGCCACTTTGGCCGGTCCTGGTGTCAGTGACGCCAGCGAGGAACCTTTTTGGATAGTTGGCAAGGATCTCCTGCCATCCATTGCCGAGACACCAAGGCCCATCATAGACGGGGTTACGCCGCCCTATGCCGATGTGGGGCAAGAGGTCAAGATAACAGGTCGAAATCTCAGGGGAAAGCCTGGGTTGGTGGATTTGAGTCTGGTGAATCAGTTTCAGATAAATGTGAGGCTGGCGGGGAAGGAGGTGCCTGTGGTGGCTATGGACGAACAGGGAAACTGGTTGATGATCCGCATACCGGCTGACGCGGTGTCAGGCGAACTGGTGGTCTCCCTCACACTTCCATACTGGGATGAATCTGCGGGCCAGGGACATCTCTCCATACCCCGTGTGGCGGTCTGGAGTTCCAATGCCTTTCCCTTTTTCTTGCCGCCCAAGGCCATGAGGATTGAGCCAGCATCGGCAATGCCAGGTGAGAGTGTAACCATAACTGGCTTGAATTTCAATGAAAATTCCTTGGCAAATCAGGTCTATTTCAATGAGGTACCCGGCACTGTAACTGCCGCCACGGCCACATCCCTGACCGTGACAGTGCCTGCTGTGGCAAGCCCTTATGCCTGGGTGCAGGTGGTGAGTAACGGCATTCGCGGAAACGGACTGTCCATGGCCTTGAAATATCCCGTGATCTCCAACTATTACCCCCGTAAACTGCTGCCTGGGCAGATCTTGACCATCTCAGGGGCCAATTTTTCAGCTACCCCTGAAGAAAACTCGGTCTTTTTAGGCCAGCAATCCCTGAAGGTAATTTCTGCCACTGCCACGGAACTTCAGGCGGAAACAAATGCCGGTCTGCTGCCAGGACGCTGGCCCTTGGTGGTACAGGTCAAAAACGCCGTGAGCGTGGGGAGTGCCGAGGTGGTTGTGTTGCCGGTCTGGTGGCCCTGAGAAATGATGTGTGTTCAGGAGGAGTTATGAAAAGGGTAGTCCTTTGTGTCGTTATAAGCATTGTATCTTTTGTTTGCAGCCAGTTTGCCTGGGCTGGAAACAATATCTCCATCTCTACGTCCAAGGGGGTATATGTCCGGAATGAGCCCGTCTATATTCAGGCGGCCTTGACCGGTCTCCCTGAGAAGACCACGCTCAATCTCGCTGTCTCCCTTCGAATGCCGTCGGGTGAGATATTGTTTATGGGAGGAAACGGCGTGTTTGGCCGTGCCAATCCACTTTGGTTGATCACCAATTGGCCATATAGCCCCTTTAATGTGGCAGATGGGGCCTTGCCTCTGGTTGTCAGTCAGGATGTCTCCATGACGCCTGGTGAGTATCGCCTGCGCATAGAGATATACGCCGCTTATACCAATGTGCTCATAGACTATGATGAATCCGTATTTTATCTGGTCGCTACCCCCTATTTGGATAGGGTTGAGCCATCAAAGGGCATTACAGGGGATGTATTGAAACTGGTGGGCCAAGGTTTTGGCAATCTTGCCTCGAAGGTAAAGATATTTGTGGGAGGCAGGGAGGCCACGCCTATGGATGTGGCGGATGATGCCGCGTACACCTGGGTGCCCTATGGCGCGGTTTCAGGCCAGGTGCAGGTGAGTGTGGATGGAGCCCTGTCCAATCCAGTCAATTTTATTGTGGGCCCGTATATCGACAGCGTTTCCGGCAATGTTGCGGGACCGGGGGACAAGATCAATATCAAGGGATTCAATTTTGATGTGGACAAGAATAAAAACTATGTCTATTTCAATGGAATCAGGGGCACAGTGAATACCGCCACCGCTACTCAACTAAATGTCACAGTGCCTGATGGCAACACAGGGCCGCTCACTGTTTCTGTAAACGACATGACCAGCAAACCCGTTTCCATGACCATTTTGCCCGTGATGGAGGCCATTACCCCTGCATTTGGAGAGGCAGGGCAGACAGTGGTCATCAGCGGCAAGAATTTCAGCCCTGTGCCCAGTAATAACTATGTGGTCTTCAATGCAGGCGCCACTTCCCAGGTGGCTGCAGCCGTGCTGGAGGCCACAACGGCCACCCTGTTGGTCAGGGCCCCTGCCTCGGAGACAGGTAAGGTGCTGGTCTATACAGACGGACAGGCAGCAAAGGGCAGTCTGACCTTTACATATCCTCCTGCTGTGGATGTAGTCACGCCCACTGAGATAGTGGCCGGGGATACCATCAACATCTCAGGTCGAAACTTCGATGCAACGGCGGCCAAAAATACGGTTACCATAGGTGATGAGGTGCTCACCATCCTTTCCAGCACCGCAAACACTATCAGTGCCAGGCTGCCCATGACCGCTGTTTCAGGGCCTCTAAAGGTGACTGTCAACGGAGTGGGCAGCAAGGAGAGCCCCTTTGTGACCGTATATGGGGCGCCGCAGCTTCAGTCAATTACTCCATCTTCCGTGTCTGCAACCAGCTCCACTGAAGTGGTGGTGACCGGAGTAGGCTTTTTGACAGGGGCATCCTTTCAGCTGACAGGCCCATCCAATTCTGTCACAACCTTGAGCCCCACTTTGGACAGCTATACCAAGGCCCGTTTCAAGCTGCCAAAGGGTTTGGCCAGCGGGAGTTATCAGTTGACGGTTAAGCGCACTCTCAATGGCAGGACTATCACCAGTAACGCAGTGGCCCTGTCAGTTACTCCTTAAGGGCTTATTGCATGAATATTGACATATTTTTGCTTTTTGGGAGTGAGTGGGCTGTAGGCGGCAACCCCAACCCCTCACCGCACGCAGGGATGGAGTCAAGGCAGGGTCTTTTTCCCCTTCCCCTCTTCCCCGCCTCCGAAGCTGTGGTCCGCGTCAGGGAACTTGCCTTCCCTGACCTCGCTTAAAAAGGCGGCCAGGGCATCTTTAATGAGAGGGGCCAGATTTGCATATTTTTTGACGAAACGGGGAGTGAATTTGTCAAATATGCCCAGCAGGTCATGGGTTACCAGCACCTGGCCGTCGCAAAACGGGCCTGCTCCTATGCCGATGGTGGGGATTGGAATGGTCTCTGTGATGTGTCTGGCTAGCTCGGTGGGAATGCATTCCAGGACTATGGAAAATGCCCCTGCCTGGCTCAATGCCACGGCATCATCACAGAGCCGTTTTGCTGTCTCGGCGTCTGCGCCTTGCACTTTATAGCCTCCAAGGGCGGTTGCAGTTTGAGGTGTGAGGCCGATATGGCCTACGACCGGAATGCCGGCTCGTGTGACAGCCCTGACCGTCTCGGCCATCTCTTGGCCTCCCTCTAATTTGACACCATGGCAGCCCGCCTCCTTTAGGAATCGTCCGGCATTTCTGATGGCTTCTTCCACACTGATTTGATAGGACATATAGGGTAGATCACCGATCACAAAGGCCTTTTCTGTACCGCGTCTGACCGCCTTGGCATGATGCAGCATCTCTTCCATGGTTACAGGCACGGTGGATTCATATCCCAGCACAACCATTCCAAGGGAATCTCCTACCAGAATCATGTCTATGCCTGCCTGGTCCAAAAGCCTTGCGAATTGGTAGTCATAGGCTGTGAGCATGGTGATGGGTTCTTTGGTGAGCTTTTTATTCTGAAAACGGGCGAGTTGCATGACATCCTCCTCTCTTGGCCATGGTTGTAGCACGGTGAATGAAGGGTAACAAATGAAAAAATATGGCATGAGACGGCATAAGCCGGGTTCTGTCCCCTTTACAGAGTGACGGTCATTCATCTTGCATGAAGGTCGCCCTTCATGTCACGCGACCAACCCGAAGGCGCGAGGGAAAACCCTCTTTGGCCGGGCCGGCCTCAAACACCTTCCTATGCGGTCTTGCTTCAGGTGGGGTTTTCCGTGCCCGCGTTGTCACCAACGCGGCGGTGAGCTCTTACCTCGCCTTTTCACCCTTACCGCCCAGAAAGGGCGGCGGTATATTTTCTGTGGCACTTTCCCTGGGGTCGCCCCCGATTCGCGTTACGAATCACCTTGCCCTATGAAGCCCGGACTTTCCTCTGACTCAAAAGAATCAGCGACCGTCGCCGTCTCTTGCCATACGAAACAATGTAAGGTGTTCATGCTTTAAAGGCAATATCGGGGATCTTGAAAAATTGCCCTTTCGCTCGATAACTGCTTTGCTCGTCCCTGCCTGTGCGTTGCACGCAGACAGGCACGCAGACAGGGGCAAAAATTGCTCATATACCTGTCTGCCTGCAACTCACAGGCAGGAAGGAAGTAGGGGCGTAAAATACGCCCTACCGCTTTTTCGCCTTCCTTGCGCCTTGTTCCCGAACAAAAATTCTATTTTTCAAGATTGCCAATATGTTTATTTCTGTTCAGCGTCTGATGGTTTTTCAATGGGTGGATGGTATAAAATGCGTTGGCATGAAGGGCAGGTGTGTAGTTTATTGCCTTTCAGGAGTTCGTTAAAAAGCTGCGGAGGCAGGTTTATATTGCAGCCTGTACATGCCGGGTTGTTGACCGTTGCTATCACCATGCCGTTTCTTTTGTCTTTCAGCAGGTTGTACCTCGCCAACAGGTCTTTTCTGATATTCGGCAGGCAGTTATTGCGGTCAGCTTCTAATTTTTGAATCTGCCCATCCAGTTCCGCCAAGATACTGTCAAGAATCTTCTGCTCGGCATTGAGCTCATTTTCGATTTGCTCCGCCGCCAGCCTTTTTTGGGCGATTGTCTGTTGAAGATTTTCGATTGTTTCTACAAGTTTTAATATTTCATCCTCACGGACCTTGTTCGCAACTTTTATATCCTCTATTTCCTTTTGCAGGGCCTGATATTCCCTGTTTGTCTTTATGCCCATGAGTTTTTGTTGTGATTTGTTGAGATGCTCTGTTTCTATAGCCAATTCGTCCTCGGTATCGATCTTGTGTCTTTGGGCGTCCTGTAAATTGTTGTTCAAGGCGTCCAGTTCCTGTTCGATATCGTTTTTTTTCTCGGTCAGCAGATTTACGCGAATAGGCGCTGCTGTCTTTTTCTCATTTAGATCCCGTATGGACAGATCTATTTCTTGCAGTTTTAAGAGGGATTCTATGTGCGTTCTCAAGCTGAAGGCTCCTTTCCTTGATAAAGTGATCTAGTATAAAGTTCGACGGGAGGGGATTCCCTGTGTATATGGATTGCGATGTCCCATGCCCGTTCTTGTACTGCCTTTTTTAATACATTGCCCATCTCTTCGATGACGGGATGCTCGGTGAAAAAATGCCCTGCATCCACTACGGCTTTGCCCATGGCCTGGGCCTCACGGGCTATGTGGTGTTTGATCTCCGCGCTGATGAATATGTCCGCATCGTGCTGAACTGCAACAGGCCATAAATCAGAGCCTGAGCCGCTGCACAGGGCTACTTTTTGGACGAGCATTTCTGGCCGGCCCGCTGCCCATATGCCAGGGGCACTTGTGGCGTCCAGAATCCTTTGCACCATCTCCTTCATTGTGATTGCCTTCTGCAGAAGCCCGATTCGGCCCAGTCCTGTGCCGGCTTTTGTATTAGATACAAGCGGTTGCGCATTCAATATGCCCAGCTTCTTCATCAGGACATCGCTTACGCCTCCGGCTGCTGAATCGAGATTGGTATGGGCTGCATACAGATTGATGCCGGAATGTAAAAAACCCGCCAGAAGGCGGGTTTTTGAGTATGAGATGTCGAGAGAAAGAATGGGTTTGAAAATAAGGGGGTGGTGCGTGATCACCATGTTTGCGCCTTTTTGAACGGCGTCTTGCAGCAGGTCTTCGGATGGGTCCAAGGCGAGCAGGATGCCGCGTACCTTATCCCCTGGATCTCCCACTTGCAGCCCGCAATTGTCCCAGCTTTCCGCCAGTTCAATGGGCGCCCATTCCAGAATAATCTGCCATATGTCGAAGGCTGAAGGTGTCAACACTTGTTTTTTAAAAAAATGGGCCCACCAGGACTCGAACCTGGGACCAACCGGTTATGAGCCGGTGGCTCTAACCAACTGAGCTATAGGCCCTAAAATGAAACATCAAAATTACTCTTGTTTTTAATTTTGTCAATAGGGCTATGGGACCCCAAATCCGCTGCCGCCCCTTTTCCATTGTCTTTTTTGTTGTTGAGATTCAATCGCGGAATTTGGGTGAAATTTTGATGGGCATAAGTAACAAAAATACAGAGTAAGTGTTGACAAAATATATTGCGAGGGTATGTTAAAAGGTCAAAAAATAAGGAGGAATACATGAAACGTACATCCTATGTGGCATGTGTGTTGGTTGGTCTTCTGGTCCTGACATCCGGCTGTTCCAATATGTCGGCCAGACAGAAGGGTTTTCTTCAGGGTGCAGCTGTTGGAGCCGCTATCGGCGGCGGCGGCGGTGCTGCCATTGGAAGCGGTGTGGATAACAGCAATCGCGACAATGGTGCTGCCATCGGTGCTGTTTCCGGTGCGTTGGTTGGTGGCGTGATCGGTGCGTTGATGGCTAAAGAGCCGCCTGCGCCTGAAAAGCCATGTCCACCGCCTGCCCCAAAGGTTGAGGCCCCTGCTCCTCCGCCACCTCCTGCTCCGAAGGTCGAGTTGCCGCCTCCTCCCCCAGTCAAGGAGAGAATCGTTTTGAGGGGTATCAACTTCGATTTCGACAAGTCTGACATCAAGAAGGAGTTCGTGCCGGTTCTGGAAGAGGCAGCCAAGATCCTCAAGACCCACCCCAATACAGCTGTTGTAATCGAGGGTCATACCGATGCTATTGGTACAGACAAGTATAACCAAGGCCTTTCCGAGCGCCGTGCCAATTCCGTCAAGAAATTCTTGATCAGCCGTGGCATACCAGCCAGCCAGTTGGAGACCATTGGTTACGGCGAGTCCAAGCCCATTGCGGACAACAAGACCGCTGCCGGCCGTGCCATGAACCGCCGTGTGGAATTCAAGGTTAACAACTAATTCGCTGATTCAAGATGATCTCATCGTTATTTTCTCGTAAGGTTTCTGCTATGCTGTTGGGGCTTTCGATAGCCCTGACAGCATACGGTGTTGTGTCTGCTCAAATGGCTTGGGCGGACACAACCACTGGCAGCAAGTCCAAGGCCAAACAGCCTGTCGCTACCGCCAAAAAAGAATCAGGTAAGCAAGCCGTGCCCAATGCCAATTCAGAAGAGACCGCCAACAAGCTTTTTGCGGATTTTGTTGCTGATTGGATGAAAAAGCTTGAGGGTATAAATAACGCCAATCGCGCTAAGCTCAAGATTCAGGCCGTGGATGGCGGCTATAGCTGTTGTTATGTGCATTACGGCCCGGATCGTGAGTTCTGGATAAAACGTACTGATTCGCCTGTCACGCCATTTGTGGGATTCCTGCGCTACTCTGAAAAGACCCTTCAGAAATATGGAAAGACTCAAGAAGAGGTACTGCAAGATGTGGAACGGGTGATCGCCGAGACCCCTGTAACGGAGATATTCCGTTATAGCAAGGGTAAGTGGGTATATTGATTCATTTCTGGACGCTATGCTCGATTTCCGCAGCCGTTTAAAAGAGTTAGTCCTTTCCAAATCCTTTCGTTATTCCCCTGATGCACCGTTTCTTTTGACCTCCGGCAAAACCAGCCCTTATTATTTTGATTGTAAAAGGACAACCCTCGAACCCGAGGGCGCTTTCCTGATAGGAGAAATCCTTTGTGACATGGTTCGGGATGTCCCGCTGGCCGGTGTAGGAGGTTTGACCCTGGGTGCAGACCCCATGGCCTCGGCCTTGATGCATTCCGCGTGGCGCAGAGGCCGGCGTATTCCGCAGTTTATTGTGCGCAAGGAACCCAAAAAACACGGCACGGCCCAGTGGATCGAAGGCAATGTGCAACCTGGGGATCGTGTGCTGATAGTGGACGATGTTGTAACCACGGGCGGTTCAGTCATCAAATCCATAGAAAGGGCGAAAGAGGCCGGCTTAATCGTTCAAGAGGTGATTCTGTTGGTGGATCGGGAGGAATTCAATGCCATGGAGCATGTGAGGATCGCTGCGGATTCGGCGCCTGTGAGGGCAATCCTCACCAAGACGGAGCTGATGGAGCTTTACAATTCGAAAGAATCGGCCTGACCTCCTGTTATTTTTTGTCGCAGCCAGCGCCAGAACACGTCCACCTTTTCCTTCAGTTCCTTTTCTGTGCCGTCATTCCAGATTACATAGTCCGCCAATTGCGCCTTTTGTTCGTTTCCCATCTGTAGCTTGAGGAGTTGTTCGGCGGTCTCCTGTGCAAGCCCGCGTTTCTTTTGCAGTCTCTGTAACGCCGTTGAAACAGGTGTCAGTACGGCCAGGGCCAGATTGAAGAAGCGATTCCAGCCCTTTTCGAACAATAATGGTACTTCCACTGCAACTATTTCATTTCCAAGGGATTTTTGTTCACATAACCAATCGGACATGCGTGTAAAAATGGCTGGATGCAGTATGTCCTCCACTTGTTTTCTGTCCTCTGGCCGGGCCAGTATCTTCTCCAGTATGATTTTGCGGTCAGCAGCGCCGTTTGCCAGCAGAATTTCCGGGCCCAAGATATCGACCAACTTTTGAAGTATATTTGCGCCCGGCGATACCACATCTCTGGCCAGCCGGTCGGTGTCTATGATTGGCAGCCCTTTCCCCTTCAGGAGATTGCAGACAGTGCTTTTGCCTCCGGCAATGGTGCCTGTGATTCCCAGGCGGAAATCCGGCCAGTCTGTGGGGTGCTGTGCATTATTCAAAGCTGAGGTGTGTCTGTCCTGACTTGACATGTGTGTAACCAGCATTAGCTTTTATGCAAAAATTAAGGAGATAACCATATGCAATTGAATAAATTTACCATGAAATCCCAGGAAGCGATACAGGAGGCCCAGCGGCTGGCTCAATCCAAGGGCCATCAGCAGCTCGAACCCGAACACCTGCTTTACGCCATGTTGCAGCAGGCAGATGGTGTTGTGCCGGCTGTGCTGAAGAAGATGGGTATAAACGACCATGCCTTGCTGAGTGCTGTGAACGAGGCGCTTGCCCGTATGCCGCAGGTCAGTGGAGCGGATCAGATATATCTCTCCAGGGATATGAACAGTGTTTTTGCCAAGGCCGTTTCCATAGCAGCCGGCATGAAGGACGAGTATGTCAGTCAGGAGCATCTGTTTATTTCCATGCTGGAGAGCGGGGTCAAGGTCTCCCATCTGTTGCAGGCTAACGGTGTTACCAAGGATGCCTTTCTCAAGGCGCTGGTAACGGTTCGCGGCAATCAGCGCATAACGGATCCAAATCCTGAGGCGACCTTTCAGGCCTTGGAAAAGTATGCTCGGGACCTGACTGCCCTGGCCACAGGCGGCAAGCTGGATCCTGTCATTGGAAGGGATGACGAGATTCGCCGTGTCATACAGGTTTTGTCCCGCAGGACCAAGAACAACCCTATTCTCATTGGAGAGCCTGGTGTAGGAAAGACCGCCATCGTTGAGGGATTGGCCCAGCGCATAGTAGCTGGAGATGTGCCGGAGACCCTGAAAAACAGGCGCATAGTGGCATTAGACATGGGTTCACTCATTGCCGGAGCCAAGTACCGCGGGGAGTTTGAAGAGCGTCTGAAGGCGGTTTTGAAGGAGGTCTCGGAAAAGAGCGGAGAAATAGTGCTGTTTATCGACGAGATACACACGCTTGTGGGTGCAGGTGCCAGTGAAGGGGCCATGGATGCCTCCAATATGCTGAAACCGGCCTTGGCAAGGGGTGAACTGCACTGTATCGGGGCCACCACCATAGATGAATACAGGAAATATATCGAGAAAGATGCCGCGCTGGAACGGCGTTTCCAGCCCGTTTTGGTGGAGGAGCCCTCTGTGGAGGATGCCATCGCCATATTGCGCGGATTGAAGGTTAAATATGAGTTGCATCACGGTGTGCGCATAAAGGATGCCGCCATAGTGGCCGCCGCCACCCTGTCGCATCGTTACCTGACGGATCGTTTTCTGCCGGATAAGGCCATTGATCTCATAGACGAGGCCGCCGCCAAATTGCGTATCGAGATTGACAGCCTGCCGTCTGAACTGGATGAGATAGAGCGCCGGTTGATTCAGCTTGAGATCGAAAAAGAGGCCTTGAAAAAGGAGCAGGACGCGGCTTCACGGGATCGTCTGGCAAAGATCGAAAAGGAAATGGCCGACCTGAAGGAAAAAAGCATGGCCATGAAGGCGTCCTGGGAGCGTGAAAAGGCCGTAATTCAACGGGTGCGTGAAATCAAGGCGGAGATGGATCGTCTGAACACGGATGCGGAACGCTATCAACGCGAGGGCGATCTGAACAGAGTGGCCGAGATTCAATATGGGCATCTGCCCAGGCTGCAAAGGGAATTGGAGGAGGCACAGGCAGAAATCACGCGCATCAAACAGGAAGGAAAGGGTGTTCTGAAGGAAGAGGTGGATGATGAGGACATAGCTTCCATCATCTCCAAATGGACGGGGATCCCTGTGAGCAGGCTTATAGAGGGTGAGCGCGAAAAGCTGCTGCACATGGAGGAGCGTCTGGGAAGGCGCGTGGTGGGCCAGGAGGCGGCTATCCAGTCCGTGAGCAATGCTGTCAGGCGGGCGCGAGCCGGATTGCAGGACCCGAAGCGGCCACTTGGTTCTTTTCTGTTTTTGGGGCCCACCGGTGTCGGCAAGACAGAGCTGGCCAGGGCGCTGGCCGAGTTCATGTTTGATACGGAACAGGCCGTGGTGCGTGTGGATATGAGCGAATACATGGAAAAACACGCGGTTGCCAGGCTCATAGGCGCTCCGCCTGGTTATGTGGGCTATGAGGAAGGCGGTTACCTCACTGAGGCCATACGCCGCAGGCCCTATGCCGTAATCCTCTTCGACGAGATAGAAAAGGCCCATCCAGATGTGTTCAATATCCTGTTACAGATACTGGATGACGGGCGTCTCACCGATGGCAAGGGCCGCACTGTGGACTTCAAGAATACCATCATCATAATGACCTCCAATATAGGTAGTGATGTGATTCTGGAGTTGCGGGACCCGCAGGAGATCGAAAGGCGTGTGAATGAGGCCCTGCGCTATGCCTTTAAGCCTGAGTTTCTGAACCGTGTGGATGCCCGTATAATCTTCCATGCCCTGGACAGAGACCATCTAATGCGTATTGTGGAGATACAGCTGGGCCTGCTGGAAGAGCGGCTCAAGGAGCATAATATCGGGATTTCAATTACGGAACAGGCCAAGGCGAAGCTGGCGGAATGGGGTTATGACCCAAGTTTCGGCGCCAGGCCCTTGAAGCGTGTCATTCAGCAGCACATAGAAGACCCTCTGGCCATGCGCATGCTTAGCGGTGAGTTCAAGGACGGGGATCGCATACTGATAGACGTAAATGAAATCAGCAGCGGTCTGGAGTTCAAAAAGGCTGTCTGATGGCCTGATTCGGGTTTGCAGGGGTGGCATCTGTGCCCGCCCCTGCAAAATTACCACCAGGTCAAAAGCCCCATTTCAAATCTGTAGCTGAATTCCTTGCGATAAGGATAGCACCTGACGGTATAGCCTATCTGACCACTGGAAAGGCAGAGGATATTGCCGGCAAAGTTATAGACAGTCCCCTGATTCTCTCCTGTGTAGAGTAGCGGCAGCGGCTGGCCGTTTTCCACCTCGTCCCTTTCACCAGGCCTTCCGATATACGCCTCCACACGGACATCATCAGGGGTCAGCACCCCCAATTCCACCCTGGCGCGCACAGGGACCCGATCACCGACCTTGGTTATCGAATTGTTCTTGGAGGTTGTTTCCAGTATGCGCACCTTGGGCCACTCTGCTGCCACACGGCGTTTCCAGTCGCATATCTTCTTGAGTTCATTCCAATTCTGCTTTGACAGGACATTTGAACGTTGTGCGTTGGGCAGATAGAAGTTTTTGGCGTATTCTTCCACCATTCTGTTGGTATTGAAGAAGGGGCAGACGGTCTTGATGGAGTTTTTGACCATCTCTATCCATTCATATGGGAGATTGTTTTGTGAACGGTTATAGAAGGTGGGAACAACCGAGTTTTCCAGCAGTTCATAGAGGAGATTGCTCTCTATTTCATCCTGCATCTGTGGGTCTGCATATTCCTCGCCTGCGCCTATGGCCCAGCCGTTGTTCCCTTTATAGCCTTCGACCCACCAGCCGTCCAGGATGCTCAGGTTCAGGCCGCCGTTGGCGGTCACCTTCATGCCGCTGGTGCCGCTGGCCTCGTTGGGCCTGAGAGGGGTGTTGAGCCAGACGTCCACGCCCTGCACCAGGTGTCTTGCGACTTCAATGTCGTAGTCCTCGATGAAGACGATGTGATTCCGGAGTTCAGGCATGTTTGCAAACTGCATGACCTGATGAATGAGTTCCTTGCCGTATTTGTCCTGGGGATGGGCCTTGCCGCTTATGATGATCTGCACCGGTCTTTCCGGATTCGTGAGTATCTTGGCCAATCTTTCAGGGTTGCGGAATATGAGGGTCGCACGTTTGTAGGTGGCGAATCTCCTGGCAAAACCTATGGTCAGCGCCTCCGGGTCCAGGACCTCATCCGCCATCTTGATGCTCAGACCCGATGCGCCCTTTGCGGTCAGTTGACGTTTCAGTCGAGTGCGGGCAAAACTTATGAGGGTCTCCACCATGCGCTCTCGCGCCCGCCATATCTCGAAGGCAGGTATGTTGTCCACGCGCTTCCAGATGGAGTGATTGGCCGGTTCATCGATCCATCTGTAACCGAGATACCGCTGATAGAGCCGGGCCATTTCACTGGAGAGCCATCCAAGGGTATGAATGCCGTTTGTTATGTGCGTTATGGGGGTCTCATGGCTGGGTATGTTGGGCCACAGGGATGCCCACATGCGTCTCGATACCTCGCCGTGCAGCTTGCTGACGCCGTTGGTCTGCGAGGCTGTTTTGATGGCAAGCACGGCCATGCAGAAGTCTTCATTGGAGTCGGATGGATGAATGCGTCCCATGCCCAGCAGTGTCTCGATGTTGATTCCGAGTCTTGCAGCGGTATTGCCGAAATATCTGCGAATCATGTCGGAGGGAAAGCGGTCTATGCCGGCAGGAACTGGGGTATGGGTGGTAAATACACTGGTAGTTCTCACCGCCTCCAGTGCCTCTTCAAAGGAAAGTTTTTCACGTTCCATCAGACATGCCACTCGTTCCAGGGCGCTGAACGCCGAATGTCCTTCGTTCATATGGCAGACGGTGGGGCATTTCCCTATGGCATTCAGCATCTGCATGCCGCCCATGCCCAGAATGATCTCCTGCTGCAGACGGGTCTCGAGGCCGCCTCCGTAGAGATACGATGTGATCTTTCTGTCATTGGGGGTATTTTGCGGCACGTCTGTATCCAGCATGATTATCTCCACGCGGCCCACAAGCATGGACCATGCCTGTATGAAGACCCGGCGGTTTTCAAGCTCTATATCCACCAGCAGCGGTTCCCCTTTGTCATTCAGAATATGGCTTATGGGCATGTTGTAGAAATCGTTTTTGGGGTAGGTCTCCATCTGCCAGCCATCCGGGTTGAGGTACTGCCTGAAATACCCGTGTTTGTAGAGGAGTCCAACGCCAACCAGGGGCAGGCCCAGGTCGCTGGCGGACTTGATGTGATCACCTGCCAGGATGCCAAGTCCGCCCGAATACAGGGGCAGGCTTTCATGTATGCCGAATTCAGCGGAAAAATAGGCGATGATATTCTTGGGTTTTGCGCCGGCGATGGTGTAGTCGTCGGAGAGAGACGGCTCAAAGGCGAAATATGACTTCAGGTCGGTGTCGGATGTCTCTACCCTGTGTCTGAACCATGTCTGGGAGGAAAGATATCGCTGGAGTTCCTGATATACTTCCTTCATGCGTGTAAGGAAGAAGTCGTCTTTGGCCAACTCTTCGATCTTGGGCTGTTCGATCATGCCCAGCATGGCAATGGGGTTATGGCCTGTGCGGTTCCACAATTCGCGGTCCATGTCCTGGAATAGATAAATGGCATCTATATTCCAGGTCCACCAGAGGTTCTGGGCGATCTTGAGGAGGGGGGCCAGTGTTTCCGGCAGATTCGGCGTGATGGTGATGGTCTGTAGATTGGGCATATGTCCCTCTATTGTTTTCTGTCTTCGAACAAAATTTCTGATTGCCTTGTGTCTTCTGCATGTTTAAGGGTCAGCCCTGAACCGGTTGCATCGAACAGGGCTGTATCGCCTTTTTTGAGGGTACCCTTCAGGATGTGTTCCGCGAGCGCGTCCTTGATGGTCTCCTGTATCAGCCGCTGCAACGGCCTTGCCCCATATTTGGAATCAAATCCATGAAGGGCGAGCCACTCCCTGGCTGTATCGGTCAGATGCAGACCGATCTTTTTGGATTGCAGTTGGCTTTGCACCTCGGCTATGAGTTTATCGACGATTTTGCGCATGACGTCCTGTGTCAGGGCGTTGAAGTGCACAACGGCATCCAGACGGTTGCGGAATTCAGGACTGAATACCCGTTTTACTGCGTCGTTCATACGGCTGTCCTGTGTGTCTTTTTCGGGTGCTACCTGAAAGCCTATGGTGTTGGCTTCCAATTCCCTTGCCCCCACATTGGATGTCATGACCAGTATCACATGGCGGAAATCCGCTTTTCTGCCTGTATTGTCTGTCAGAGTGGCATTGTCCATCACCTGAAGCAGGATGTTGAAGACGTCTTCGTGGGCCTTTTCCATCTCATCCAGCAGCAGAACGCAGTGCGGGTTTTTGCGGATTGTTTCTGTGAGCAGGCCTCCCTGTTCAAAGCCGATATAGCCCGGAGGCGCCCCGATAAGCCGGGACACAGCGTGTTTTTCCATGTATTCGCTCATGTCGATGCGGTGAAATTGCATGTCTAAACAGGCGGCCAGCTGTCTGGCCAGTTCCGTCTTGCCTACGCCTGTTGGGCCGGTGAACAGAAACGCTCCTATGGGATGGGTTGGGTGTGAAAGCCCTGCGCAGGAACGTTTGATGGCCTTGACTACCCGTTCCACAGCCTCATCCTGCGCAAAGATGACGGATTTGAGCCGCTCATTCAGGTTTTCCATTCGCTGCCTTTCATCCACGGATATGGTGGCGATGGGCAGATTGGTCATGCGCGCCACTATATTTTCTATGTGTTTGGCGGTTATGAGCATGTTGTCTTTGTAGGTGGCCGCCATGCGCGCCGATGCACCGGCCTCATCCAGGATGTCGATGGCCTTGTCGGGCAGGAACTTGTCGGGCATATAGCGTGTGGCCAGTTCAGAGGCGTATTTCAATGCCTTTTCCGAATATCTGACACCATGATGCTGTTCATAGTATTTTTTTAGGCCGTTCAATATGTTGTAACATTCTTCTGTCGAGGGTTCTTTTATCTCGATTTTTTGAAACCGTCTGGCCAGGGCCCGGTCTTTTTCAAAGAAATTCCGGTATTCATCATAGGTTGTAGAGCCGATTACCTTGATTTCGCCGCCCACCAGGGCCGGCTTGAGTATGTTGGATGCATCTAAGGAACCCCCGCTTGCAGCGCCGGCGCCTACGACAGTATGTATCTCGTCGATGAACAAAATGGCGTTGGACATCCTGGAGAGCTGATTTATAAGGGCCTTGAGCCTGCCTTCGAACTCCCCGCGGTATTTGGTGCCTGCCACCAGCGCCCCCATGTCCAAGGCGTATATCTCTGCGTCCAGCAAGGGTTCAGGGGCGTCGAAATTGGATATTTTAATGGCAAGACCCTCGGCCATGGCTGTTTTGCCGACTCCAGGTTCGCCTACGAAGATGGGGTTGTTCTTTCTGCGTCTGCATAGCACCTGCATGGTGCGCTGGAGTTCGTTCTCCCTGCCGATGAGGGGGTCAAGGAGTCCGGCCCTGGCCTTCTGCGTCAGATTGGCGGTAAAGAGGAGCAGGGGATTCTGTTCCTGTTGGGCGTTCTGGCCGCCTTCTCTGGTGGTTTCCTGTGTCTGGACCTGTCCTCCGCCGTGGGAGATGTAATTGAGTATGTTCAAGCGGGAAATGCCTTCCTGTTTGAGAAAATAGGTGGCATGGGAGTCTTCCTCGATCATGAGCATGGCAAGCAGGTCGCCCGGCTCTACCACCTGTTTCCCTGAGGATTGTATGTGCAGGATGGTGGCATTTATGACCCGCTGAAAGGCCACGGTGGGTTGAGGCGAGTCGGCGCCTTTTGTATTGGAGATATGGGTGTTGAAAAAGTCCTCTATCTGGGCCTTGATCCGTCGCGGGTCTCCGCCGCAGTCCTTGATGATCTGCGCCCCTGCCTCGTGGTTTGCGATGGCAAACAGCAGATGCTCCAGGGAGATATAGGGGTGATTGCGCCTGTGGGCCTCGTGTACAGCGATGCTGAGCATCAGTTCTACATCTTTACTTAACATAGTTTTTAATTCCTCAATAAACCTTGAAATTAATCCCGTTCCATCTCTGCCCTCAGGGGAAAACCATTGGCCTGCGCCCGTGTATGCACCTGATGGACCTTGGTCTCGGCTATCTCCTTGGTATAGACCCCTGCAAGACCACGGCCTTTGTGATGCACATGAAGCATTATGCGCGTGGCCTCCTCAAAGGATTTGTCGAAGATATCCATGAGCACCTCTACGACAAAGTCCATGGTGGTATAGTCGTCGTTGAGCAGAAAGACCTTGTAGAGCGGAGGCTCCCTGAGGTCCTGTAGGGTTTTGTCCTGCGTGATGTCCTGAATCCAAGTGTCCTGTGTCATGGGTTATGTTCATATGTTAACAATTTAAGGATTTTCTTCAATCGGAAAATGAATGGCATTCCAGTTGCTCTTCACCTTTTCACTGTTGGAAAGCGGGATGCATCGGTGTGCGGCAGAAACATGGCCGCGGTCAGAAGTTTCATGAAGTCCCCCCTTGCATTCATCTCCAGGTATGTTAACCGCCCCAGGATCTCCTTTACCTCCTGAATGGCCGTGTGGTGAAGCAAAAGATGCACAGCGCCGCTGCTCGCTGAGTTGCCCACAGGCTTGAACCGTTCCAAAGGCAGATCAGGCAGCATGCCGATGGTGATGGCGGAGCGCGGGTTTATGTAGTTGCCGAATGCCCCTGCAACAAAGATTTGATCTATGTCTTCAAATTTGAGGCCCACGCTACTCACTATCACCTCCAGAATGGTGTACATGGCCGCCTTGGAACGCATGAGGTTCTTGATGTCGCTCTGGCTGAGATACACGGGCTGGCCGTGGCTGGTCTCCGATGAGTTGGCCAGGGTATATGCCCATCCATCACCCGTCTTCATGGCCCGATCCCCCATGCGCTCGATGACAAGTTTACCTGTGGAGTCCACCACACCCGCTAAAAACAGGGCGGCCAGCAGGTCGATGACCCCTGAACCGCAGATGCCGCAGGCTGGCAGGCCCTCGATGGTGTTATAGGAGATGGCTTGCGTGCCATTGTCATTTGTGACACTTACGCGCTCGATGGCCCCGGGTCTTGCAACAGTGCCACAGGAGAGGATGCCGCCTTCCAGCGCAGGGCCTGCCGCTCCTGCGCAGGCTACGAGCCAATCCCTGTTGCCGAGCACCACCTCTGCATTGGTCCCCACATCCACCAGAAGCGAGATTCCCTCGCTGCGATGCATACCGGTGGCCAGAATGCCGGCCAGCAGGTCGCCGCCGAAGTAACTGCCGATATTGGGGAAGATATAGACCATGGCCTCGGAATGGCAGTTAATGCCCAGTTCTTGCGCAGGAAATACATCGAAGGTATTGGCTTGAGGCATGTAGGGCTCACGGAATATGAGGGATGTGTCGAGCCCCAAAAGAAAGTGGCACATGGTGGTATTGCCTGCCACAGCCAGGTAGAATATATCCCCTGGAGCAAGTCCGTGCATTCTGCACAGGGATTCAATGGCCTGGTTGAAGAGTTGTAAAATGGGGCGTTGAAGGTGTTCCACGCCGTTTTGCGTTGCAAAAAGTATGCGGCTCAAGATATCTTCGCCATATTGACGTTGGGGATTGGGCAGAGACAGGGGCGGAAGGGCCTTGCCTGTCTGGAGATCCACCAGTGTAAAGACCACCGAGGTGCTTCCCAGGTCCACGGCCAGGCCCATGACCTGCCGTGATGGTTGCATGGTCTGAAGCTCGGCAAGACGCCAGAGATTGCCATCATATACTGTGACCGCTGCACAATCATTTTTGTGAGTTAACGGTAAAACAGCCATCGTGCGCGGGGGAATGGTTACACCGGCATGCAACTGCCCCTGAAGGTGCTCTCGAATACGCAGTTCAGGGCTCTTGTTCGCTGGGATCGCCTGTGCAAGAGGCTCTGACAGTGAAAAACGTTTTACTGTGGAGTCCATATTATTTGGGCAGCATCTCCTGATCCACCCGTTCCGGATCGCCTGTGTTGTAGTACATGAGGTTTTTCAAAAAGGTCAGGTCATCAAGTGTCATTTCCACAAACTCGAAACCCATGCCGTTTTCGTCCACACGAGCGACACGGGCCTTTACTGAAAACTCCGGTTTGCTCTGGCCCTGTATATAAAAGCTGAGCATGCACATGGTTCCAATGGGCAGTTTAGATGAAGAGATGCAATAGATGCCCCTCAGGCTTATGTCACGAGTCTGTTCCTCTGGAATGCAGATCTCATTTTCATCAGGTGTATCCAAAAGGGATATCCAGACCTCTGCATTAAAGGATGCCCGAATATTTCTGCGTTTGCCGTCTTTGACAGCCTTGTCCTGTTCCATGGTTTATGCCTCCTGTGGAGATTGCAGAATCTTTTCTGAATTTGTCTTGCTTATTTTTATACTATATCATATTGTTTTCTGACAGTGTTTTATTAAAAGGGAAGGGAACCGGCTTGCGTTTTTCATTCTATTTCATGCTTGTTTTGACCCTGTTGCTGTTTTCTTCAGGCCATGTGGGCTCCGAAGACGCCGCACAGGTCTGGACTGCCATGCGCATAGATATGCAGACCCTGGGGAATCGAGTGGCCCGTTCCAGTGGCGGTGATAAAGAGGCGTTTCAGCAGCTCACTGCCGGTCTGAAACAGTTTATCCGTTCCTATCCAGACGCACCGGAGGCTGCGGAGGCCTATTATCTCCTCGGTGAAGGCTATCTAAACGCAGGTTTCGAATCGGAGGGCATGGCCAACCTGCAGATAGCCGCTCAAAAATTTCCCGAAAGTCCCTGGGCTGAGGAGGCCCTCATGGCCCTGCTGCGATACATGGAAAAAAGCGGCGGAAAGGGGAAAAACGAGGCATTTTATCGGGATTTGATAAAAAAATACCCAAATTCCAAGGCAGGCCGCATCGCCCTTATAGCCAGCGGCATGGAACGGCTTGCCAAGGGCCAGAAGGCGAAGGTGGCCCTGGAGTTGGAAAATATGGAAAAGGACAACCCGAATCTTTTTTTGGAGGTGCCCATGGCCTTGGACCTCAAGGCCCGCATTCTGTCTATGGATGGGAAGGAAGAGGAGGCCCGTGCATTGTGGCTGCAATATCTGAATCTGGCTTCCTCCAAGTCTGCCAAGACTCAGACGATATTCAACATCGCCGAGAGTTTTTTTCGGGAGAAACAGTGGGTACAGGCCAGAAAGTACTACGGATTGTTGGTCACCGGCTATCCAGATGCAAGGGAGTTGAGCCTGGCCCGCTTCCGTTTGCTGGCGATAGACGAGCTGGCCGGCAAGGAGTTGAGTGGGCTTGGGGCGAGGCCCAGGGAGATCTCGCCTGAAAAAAAGGAAGAGACCCTTCAAGCCGTGCTGAACGGCAATGCATCCCTTTCCCTGACTCAAGAGGCGTATCTCGAATTGTTGCGCCTGCGCCTGAAGAACGGACAATTTTTGGAATTTTTGACAAAAGCCGAGGAATTCGAGCGGAAGTGGCCTAAATCCCCTTACATGGAGGAGCTGGTAGGCCTTATGAAACAGGCGGAGTCCCTTATTCTCGCCCAGGATTTTGGCACGCAGGATGCCCTGGACATACTTTCCTTCGGTCAGGGCTACCTGGCTTCTCATTCAAAGGCGCAGCTTTTGCCTTCATTTTTATGGATCACACAGGGCGTATGGCTGAAATTGGCTCAGAACCTTTTGAACAGCAAGGACTATGAATCCGCCATAGCCAATGCCTCTGGTCTTGCCTCCTTTGCAAAAGACCCAGACACCAAAGCGAAGGCCGTTGCCCTTGAACAGGAGGCAAGATTGGCCTGGATAGCCTTTTTGATGCAGAATAACGACTATGAAAATGCGATATTACGGGCGGAGGAGGCGTTCAGGGCCTTTCCTGACACACAAACCGGCCATAAGGCATTGGAACTGGGCAAAAAGGCATTGAATGAGTTTATGGCTGAATCCCTTAAACAGAATGGGCAGCTCCCCGCCCTGAATTTTTATTACAATCACAAAGACGAGCTTGCCCCGCTTCTTACGCCTGATGCCGTTTTTCAAATGGGCCGTCTATGGAGGGGTATCGCCTGCCCCCATGCAGCCCAGAGGGCGTTTTTTCAGGCATGGCTGAAAAATGGCAGGAAGTTATGGCCTGAATTGTTTTATGAGTGGGTATCCATCGCCATAGAACAGGCGGAGATTCAGGAGGCGGACGCCCTTTTTTCCATGTTTGCGCGTCAACACCCAAAGGAGTTAAACGCCCTTTACTGGCTCACGAAGGCCAGGTCTGCAAGGATGGCCCAGGATTGGAAGGAGGTGTCTGCGGCAGCCCAGAAGGCCCTTTCCCTGGGTGCCAAGGATGAGACCGAGGCCAAGCGGTTGTGGTTCGATGCCGCTATCAATCTTGGGCAATGGCCGGAGGCCCAGGCCGTCTGGCTGGGTATGGAACAGGGGCTTGAACCAGATGTGAAGGCAGGGCTTCTCAAGGCATGGGGGGACGCAGCCATACTGGCAGGGGCGTTCAATGAGGCTGTATATCCATATAAGGCGCTTCTGGACATGAAGGGGGATGATCCGGCTGTACTGGCCAGAAACGGAGTGGTGAGCTATATGATCGGAGATGAACGGAATGCAGTCAAATATCTGGAAGCAGCCCGAAAGGATGCGGGACTTTGGGGCAAAATGGCCGGCGCTGTCCTGGACACACAGACATTTTTGAAAGAAAATAATGCGCGGTAATCAGTCTGAATGAAACCCATAGTCCTTACACAGCACATGGATCAACCCCAGAATGTGATGGAGTGGCTGAAAAAACTGGGTTATGACACACAGAAGGCCGACACTTACGAGGACCTTTTGAGCCTGCCTTTCGAACCCCACCAGCTTGTGCTGATGGGCCATGGTCCTGACAAAGATGGTCTGGGTATGGCTGCGAATCTCCTGCGCAACAAACCGGATGCCAGGATATTGCTCATCGCCGTGAAACCCACTATCGAGGATGCAATTGCAGCCATGCAGTTGGGTGTAGCTGACATACTGTGTCAACCATTTGACGCAGAGGCGCTGGGACATGCCGTTGAGCGCAATTCGCCCGTGCTTCACCAGACTCCACCGGTAACGGATTGGGACACGCAGGCAGGTTCGGGCATCGTCTGCCGTTCAGCGGCCATGATGAACATTTTGAATAAGGCCAAAAATGTGGCCAATAGCAGGGCATCTGTGCTGATATGTGGTGAGAGCGGTACCGGCAAGGAGTTGCTGGCCCGTTACATACACGAAAACAGTGACCGGAAGGCAGCGCCGTTTGTGGCTTTGAATTGCGCCTGCCTTCCTGAGACCCTTCTGGAAAGTGAGTTGTTCGGATATGAAAAGGGGGCATTCTCCGGCGCAACTGTCCGAAAACCGGGCAAATTCGAGTTGGCTGACAAGGGCACGCTTCTGCTGGATGAGGTTGCGGAGATGGCCCTTCCACTTCAAGCCAAGCTGTTGAGGGTGCTTCAGGAAGGCGAGGTGGATCGTCTCGGCGGGGTAAAACCTGTAAAGATAGATGTTCGTATTTTGGCGGCTACCAACCGGAATCTGAAGGATGACATTCAGGCCGGACGTTTTCGTGAGGACCTTTTTTACCGCCTGAATGTCATTCAATTGAAACTGCCGGCCCTGAGGGAAAGGCGTGAGGACATTCCTGTCCTGGCCGGTTTTTTCCTTCAGCAGTTTACAAATGCCTATGGGAAATCTGGCCTGAAATTTGCTAATTCTACTATCGAAGCCATGTTGCAATGGCCCTGGCCGGGCAATATTCGGGAATTGAAAAATGCCGTGGAAAGAGGGGTGCTGCTGGCCCAGGGGAGTGTGATCCTCCCTGGCGATATCTGGGATGACTGGGTGAGCCCCGGCATTGAAGAGACGCACATTCAGGAAGCGGCTGTAGGTGTCAGCCGGCCTGTGAGTAGGCCGGAGGAGAGGCAGGACAATACGCCTGAAGGTGCGCCGGAGGACATGCCGGAGCCCACGGAGATCATGGACCTGACAACCCTTGAAAGATTCACCATTCAAAAGGCGCTTCAAAAGACCGACGGCAACAGGACTCATGCAGCACAGCTTTTGGGCATAAGTGTCAGGACGCTGCGGAACAAACTGCTGGAATATCGTCGTATGGGGATAATGTTATGAAACAGCTTTTCGGTAACACCATAGATTTGCTTGAAAAATCCATTGGTCTTCGTGTAAAGAGAAATACGGTGCTGACCTCCAATGTGGTCAATATGGACACGCCCGGCTACAAGGCCAAAGATGTGCCTTTCAACGAAATCATGGCTGCATATATGGGAAAGGAATCCAGCGGCTTCATGCGGATTACCAATGCCGCTCACATAGATGCAGAGGCGGCCCTGCCGTCTGGAACCACCAACCCAAGGCACATTCCCATAGGCCCTCAGCCCGGAGCGGACCCTTTCCATGTGTCCGTTTCCACAGAGAGAGGTACTCCCAACAATGTGGATATGGACAGGGAGATGGCTGAAATAGCCGTGAACAATATTCAATATCAGACCGCTGTGCAGTCCCTTATCAAGAAATTCGACGGGTTGCGCACCGCCATCACGGAAGGAGGTAAGTCATAATGGCCGGTATGAGCATATTTACCGCTATTCAAATGGGCGCTCAGGGTATGAGCGCTGAGAGAACCCGCTTGAACATAGCCTCCATGAACCTGGCCAATGCCCAGGTTACTCGCACTGTGGATGGTGGACCTTATGTGCCTCGCTCTGTTGTCTTCGAGGCGGTTCCATATAACCCTGAAGAGAGCGGGGCGAACACAGGCATGTCGCCTCTGGTTCCTGTAAAATCCTTTGACAATACCTTGCAGAAGGCCTCCGCCAGGCTGGAGACTGTGCGGGTCAAGGAGGTTGTGGAGGACAAATTTCCTTTCAAGGAGGTCTATGACCCAAGTCATCCCGATGCGGATGAAAACGGCATAGTCCGGCTGCCCAATGTCAATGTGATGGAGCAGATGGTGGATGTCATGAATGCCTCTCGCGCGTACGAGGCCAATGTGACCTCCATCAACACAGCCAAGTCCATGGCCATGAAGGCGATGGAACTGGGCAAATAATCATATCCGGAGAAGCTGATGAACATTAAATCCATATCAACTACACTGAATCCCTTGCAGAAGACCGGGGAGACTGCGGCAGCTAAGGACACCGGTTTTGCCGATCTGCTCAAGAATGCCATTCAAACCGTCAACGGGCGCATGAATGAGGCGGATGCCCTGACTCAAAAAAGTGCGGTGGGAGAGCCGGTGGATATCCACGAACTCATGATATCGTCCACCAAGGCCGAGTTGTCTTTCCGCACCCTTCTTCAGGTCAGAAACAAGGCCCTTACGGCCTATGAAGAGATCATGAGAATGCAGTTATAGCAGAAGGTTGAGACATGGCTACTCCCACAGAAATGCTGGAACAACTCAAGAACCTGGGTGCGTCCCTTACCCTGTCCCAAAAGATCATGGCGGCTGTGGTAGCCGGTGCGGTGCTTTTGGGTTTCGGCATCTTTTATGTCATGGCCAACCAGGTGACCTACAAGCCGCTTTATACGGATTTGAGGCCTGAAGACGCATCAGAGATCGTCAACTGGCTCAAGAAGGAGAACGTAAAATATGAGCTGGCCGCGGGCGGTTCCACGATTCGAGTGCCTGAAGACAGGCTCTATGATATCCGTCTGTCGCTGGCAGGGGCAGGTCTGCCAAAACAGAACGGCGTTGGTTTCGAGGTCTTTGACCAGACTAACATGGGTGTTACGGACTTTGTGCAGAATGTTCAATATCAGCGGGCTGTCCAGGGCGAATTGGAGCGCACCATCAGCCGTTTCCCCCAGATTAAAAGTGTGCGGGTTCACCTCGCTCAGCCCAAGGACAGCCTGTTCGTAAGCGAACGCAAGGATCCAACGGCCTCCGTGGTGTTGCAGCTCAACAAGGGCGAGGAACTCTCTCCCGCCCAGGTCAAGGGCATAGTGCATCTGGTCTCCAGCGCCATTCCCAAGCTCAAAAAAGAAAATGTGGCGGTGGTGGATACCAGCGGCAACATCCTCTATGACCCTGCAGAGATGGAAAAGGGCAAGGGTGATGACCCCGCGGGTCTTACAAATGCCCAATTGGTCTATCAGAAACGCCTTGAGGAGTACTATAAAAACAAGATACAGACCATGTTGGAAGATGCCCTCGGCCCGAACAAGGCCGTGGCACGAGTCTCCACTGATGTGGATTTCGATTCGGTTCAGATCAATGAAGACAAGTTTGATCCGGATGCCGTGGCCGTGCGCAGTGAGCAGAAGATGTCTGAGACTGATGTGCAGCAGGACAGCGGTGGAGTGCCTGGTGTAAAGGGCGGGCTTGCCGATAAACTGCAGGGCAATGCCAATCAGCAGAACCCGTCCGTGCTCAAGCAGAAGAAACAGGATACCACCAACTATGAGATAACCCGGACTCAGCGTCAGATCAATACGGCCCTCGGCAAGCTGAAGCGCATCTCCGTTGGCGTAATGGTGGATGGCGTCTATCAGCAGAAGGACAAGGAGACGGTTTATGTACCGCGTACCCCCGAAGAGGTGGCCAGTCTGGAAAAGATCGTAAAGGCGGCCATTGGTTACAGTATGGAGCGCGGGGATGAGGTGCGCGTTGTCAATGTGCCTTTCCATGCCCAAGCAGCCGCCCCCTCAACTGTGGCGCAGATGGCGGATATGGGTACAAAGGCCCTTAAGCCCATTGCCAATCTCATCCTTGCCGTACTGTTCATCTTTTTTGTGATTCGCCCGCTTTTGAACAGGTATGTGCTGAAACCACAGGAAAAAGAGATGTTACAGCAGCGTATGGCCCTTGAGGAGGAGGAGATGCTTGAAGGGGCTGCCGGCGCCATAGCCGGCAAAAAAGAGGCTATCGCATTGGAGGTCGGTCCCAATGCCACTGAAGAGTTGAGAGAGATGGCGTCACAATATCCGGACAGGGCCGCAGCCCTCATCAAGATATGGCTGAGAGAACCATTGGTTGCAGAGGAGAAGCCCAATGCCTAAACCCTCCCCAAAGCCCGGTAAAATCGACCTGGAAAACCCTTCAGGGCCTGTAAAGGCGGCCATCTTTCTGCTGGCCATGGGCGATGCATATACAGCGGAGGTATTCAAACACCTCAGGGAAGACGAGGTCAGGAAGGTATCTTCGCTCATGGCCCAGATACAGGCCATTCCAGGTGAGACCATAGAAAAGATTCGCTCGGAGGTGGAAGAAAAGCTCGGTATAGTCCAGGGCGATGTCTCCGTGCCCATAGAGGAGTTTCTGAAAAAGGTCTTGTTTACATCCATGCCGCCGGAGCAGGCGCAGAAGATCTACGAGGACATCCTGCGGCAGTTGCACCCTTCCACCTTTCAAAAGCTTTCCAGCCTGGACCCCAAGGTCATAGTGAGTTTTTTGAAAAACGAGCATCCTCAGACGGTCGCCGTCATTCTGGCGCACCTGGACCCAGGCCTTACGGCCTCCATTATCAAACAGCTTCCTGAGACCCAACAGGCGGATGTGCTGATGCGTATCGCCACATTGGACAAGATAAGCCCTGAGATAGTCGGAGAGATCGACCGTGTGCTGGAGGAGGAGCTGTTCTCCGTGGAGATGAGTGATGTAACCAAGGTCGGTGGTGTGGAAAAGGTGGCCGAGATATTGAACAATGTGGACAGGGGCACGGAAGAAGCCCTCATGGAAAAGATAGAGGGTACGTCCGACACCCTGGCGGAAGAGATAAGAAGGCTCATGTTCAAGTTCGAGGACCTCATCACACTGGATCGTCAGGCCATTGTCATGATATTGAAGGAGATCAGCACGGACGACCTGAAGCTGGCCCTCAAGGCCGCATCGGACGACCTGAAGGCGCTTTTCTTCAAGAATATGTCGGAAAGGGCTGCAACCTTGCTCAAAGAGGACCTGGAGATCATGGGCCCCGTGAAACTCAAGGATGTGGAGAAGGCCCAGCAAAACATCATCAAGGTGGCCAAGAAACTGGAGGCCGAAGGCAAGATAGTCCTGGGCTCCAAGGGCGGAGGAGACGAATTTGTCTAAGGTCATCAAGGCCGCCCATTGCGAGAATGTAGCCGCTATTGCTGTGTTTAACGCCTTGCCCGAGGATGAGGCCGGCGGATTCAGCACGGTCCAGCATCTCCTGTCCACTTCCGATGTGAGTGAAACCGGGGTTTGCGAGGAAACGGCCTGTGCCCAAGAGATGCCTTCAAGGGACAGTGAAGAGGAGCGCCGAAGGCTGCTCGAAGAGGCGAAGGCTCTTCTGGAACAGGCCAGGCAGGACGCCGAACGCATTCGAATTGATGCCAAAAATGCCGTGGGGACCTTGATGGAAGAGGCCAGAGCCAATGCGACGGCCCTGGAGGGCGAGGCATATGAAAAGGGGTTCGAACAGGGCAAAAAGGATGGCGAGGCGCTGGGCCGCAAGGCGTACGAGATTCAGGCGGAGAGATTCAGCGCGGTGATAGATGCCATACGTCATAAAGGTGAGGAACTGCTGGCCGGCTACGAACCTGTTCTTGTAGAACTTGTTTTGAATATCTCCAAGGCATTGGTACGCCATGAACTG
>Ga0067045_1028333_pt1 | contig 36026 bp, 15 predicted proteins | sample TerdegcTABiofilm_FD_59184 | JGI IMG/M metagenome (GOLD analysis project Ga0067045, IMG submission 59184) | Combined Assembly of (Gp0054472, Gp0054536) Wastewater bioreactor microbial communities from Singapore -Terephthalate degrading...
CCAGCAACGCCCCGTGAACGGGGCTACGGCAGCCCGGTTTACCGGGCGTGGCTTGGGTAGCCGGGCGATTGATCGCCCGGCTACCCACCGGGGAAAAAACGAGTCGCCCGGTGTTACCGCATTTAATTTTTAAAGGCCATCAAGCGTTTCTTCGCTGCCGCTGAAGGGGAGAACGCCTAAAGGCGTCACTACCCACGCCTTCTCAGCAGCGTGCGCGGCCCCAACGCTGGCGTTCTACTACGCCGTAACGCGGCGGGGGTAACTCCAGCCCCAGAATGCGCCGCGCGCGTGTGCTACCGATCTGCACTAACGTGTTGACTGTATCGCTGCCGGCTGCCCCGGTGGTATCGGTGATGGAAACAGTGTTGGCAAGGATCGTGCCGCTGGGGACTGCGGTGTCCACCAGCACGGTCAGCGTGACCAGGCCGGAGGTCACCGGCGTGAGCGTCCCCAAACTCCAGGTCACCGTCGTCACCACCCCGTTGCCCGTGATCGTACAGGCCGGCGTGCAGATAGGATCGGTGGTGCTGACCGGCAAGGTATCGGAGAGCGTCACGCCGGGCGCGAGCTCGGTGCCGGTGGCCGTGTAGGCGATGGTGTAGGTCAACAGGCCGCCCGGCTGGACCGTGGCCGGCGCAACGGCCTTGCGCACGGTCAGCGTGTGGCTGCTGATCACCGTCGTTGTCACCTGCGAGCCGATGCTCAAGCCACCGGTGTCGGTGAACGCGCCCACGTTGGTGAGGACGGTCTCATTGGCCAACGGCACTGTGGTTTGCACCGTCAACGTCACCCGGCCAGATGCCGGATTGAGCGTCCCCAAGTTCCAGCGGACAACACCGCCACTCTCGGTACAACCCGCCGGTGCACAGCTCTGGTAGAGCGTGTTAGCCGGCACCGTGTCGGAGATCACAGCGCCTGAGGCCGGTTCGTTGCCGGTCACGGTGTAGAGCAAGGTATAGGTCAGCCAGGCGCCGGCATTGACGGTGGCGGCCCCCTGTTTGGTCAACGCCAGGCTGTGCGTCGCCGTCACCAGGGTCGCAGCCTGCGCAGCCGCGGTGATTCCGGCATTGGTATCGGAAATGAAGGCCGTGTTGAGAATTTGCGTGCTGCTGATGAGGGGCGTGGCCGCCCTGACGGTCAACGTCACCACACCGGCGGAGGAGGGCGCTAAGGTGCCCAGCGACCAGGTGACCAGGCCGCTGACCTGAGCACAGGAAGTCCCGCCGGCACAACTCTGATAGAGGGTGTTGAGCGGCACCGTATCGGAAAGGTGGGCGCTGATGGCGTTCTCGTTCCCGGTCACACTGTACGCCAGGGTGTACGTCAGCAGATTCCCGGCGCCGACCAGGGCCGGCCCCTGCTTGGCAAGCCAGAGCGTATGCTGGCCCTGGAGTGTGGTGGTCAGACGATAGGTCCCGCTCAGCCCGGAGGTATCGCTGATGAAAACTGTGTTGGTCAACGCAACGCCGGCCGGCGGCGACGCGACGACCTGTACCGTCAGCGTGACCGCGCCAGAGCCAGGGGCGACGTTGCCCAGATTCCAGGTGACCAGCCCGCCACTGCCGACCGCCGGGCCGTTACAAGTCAGACCGCCGGCGCAGCTCTGGTAAGTGGTATTCGCCGGCACGGTGTCGGAAACGACCACCCCCGGCGCAGATTCATCGCCGGTTACCGTGTAAACCAACGTGTAAGTTACCAGGTCTCCCGGATAAACCAGGGTCGGCGCGCTGTGCTTGGTCACCGTCAAAGTATGGCTGCTTTGCAAGGGGGTAGTGATAACACGGGTCGCGCTCTGGCCTGAAGCATCGGTGATGATCACCGTATTGGTCAGGGGGACTCCGGCGGGCGGCAGGTTGGCCACCTGCACCACCCAGGTGAGCACGCCGGTCGCCTGCGTCTGACCGCTGGCCGGTGGCAAAAGGTTGCCCCGTTGCCAGCGGACGGTGGCGCTGCTGCCAACGCCCGGCTCAGGGGTCGGCGCCGGCGTGGCGCTGAAATAGGTGGTGCTGACCGGTGTCGTATCGCTGACCACCACGTCGTAGACCGGTTCCGTGCCGGTAACCGTATAGGCGATGGTGTAGGTCAAAAGCGCGCCCGGCTGTGCCACAGAGGGAGAGGCCAATTTGGTCAGAGTTAAGGTGTGGCCGGCCGTGACGGTGTCGGTCAGATCGTTCTGCGCAGCGACGCTCACCTGGTGTGAGCCGGTGCCGTTGACGCCGGTCGCCGTCGCCAGATTGTAGATGGCCGTGGCCTGGGTCAGTGGTGTGGTTACCACAACGGCGAAGGAAAGCTGAGCCGCTGCACCGGAGTTCAGGTTGTTGAGCGTCCAGTTCAGCACCGGCAGGTTCACAGACCGACTATCGCCGCCGCTGATGGAACCCACCACATAATCGGTGAACGCTGGAACAGTATCGGTGATGATCACATCAGCGCGGGCGGTGCCGGTGTTGGTGATCCGCAGCGTGTAGGTGAGCCGTTCGCCGGGGATTAAGGGGGGACCGCCAGTGTTGAGGCTGGTTTTGAGGAGCTGCAACAACGGCTGGCTGATCACCTCGCCGGTGATCGTGTCGGTCGCGCTCAGCCCGGTGGTATCGGTGAGCAAGACCGAGTTGATGATGAGAACGCCGTTATCCAACGGACTGTCAACGGTTACCGTGAGCCGCGCCGTGCCGAAGGCAGGTGCCGCCAGGGTAGGCGTGAGGGTCCCTAACGTCCAGGTGACCAGCGTGCCAGAGCGGCTGCAGCTGAGACCACCGCTGCATCCCCCGTAGGTGGTGTCGGCCGGCAGTGTATCGGAGAGGATGACACCCCTGGCCGGCTCGTTGCCGGTCACGGTGTAGAGCAGCGTGTAGGTGATGAACGTGCCGGGGGTACAGGTCAGCGGGCCCAGCTTGGTCACGCTCAGGCTGTGGCTGCTCTGGACCAGGGTGGTGATGCTGTGCGTGGCGTTGCCGCCCAGCGTGTCGGTAAAGGTGACGGCATTGGTCAGCACCGTACCGTTCAGCAGCGAAGGCACCTGCACGACAGCAGTGACCAGGCCGGTTACAGTGGGGGTCAACGTGCCCACAGTCCAGGTGACGGTGCGCCCGACCGCGCCACACGGGGCCCCGGCGCAGCTCACCAGCGTCACTTCAGCGGGCAGCGTATCCGCCAGGCGGGGGGTCAACGCCGGTTCGGTGCCGGTGACGGTGTAGGCTATCGTGTAAGTGAGCCCGTCGCCCGCCTGAACCACAGCGCTGCTGGCGGACTTGGTCACGCTGAGCGTGTGGGCGCTCTGGATGGACGTTGTGATCGTCCGGGTGGCGCTCTGACCGGAGGTGTCGCTGAGAGTGGCGGTATGGGTCAGCCACGTGCCGTTAGGAGCCGGCCCAACCTGCACCACTAACGTCAACAGGCCGGTGGCCTGGATCTGCCCGCTCTCCGGCGGCAGGAAGTCGCCCAACGCCCAGCGCACCGGGTCGGTACTCAGGAGTCCCAGCCCTCCGGTGGCCGTGACAAAGGTGGTGTAGGCCGGCAGGGTATTGCTCATCACCGCGCCCAAGACCGGTTCGTTGCCGGTGATGGTGTAGGCCAGGGTGTAGGTGAGCGGCTCACCGGCCGGGGCCGGGCTGGCGCTGGCCCATTGGGTCAGGGTCAAGGCATGGCTTGTCTGCACAGCATTCGTCAGGGTCGCCGTCTCGGCCAGCCCTTGCGTATCGGTGAGCAGGGCGCTGTTGGTCAAGACCAGGCCGCGCGTCAACGGACTCCTCACCTGAACCACAAGCGTGACGGCGCCGGTCGCCAGCGGGGTCAGATCGCCCAGCGACCAGACGACAGGGCCGCTCGCACCAACGTCCGGCGCGCTGGCCGGGGTGGGGATAGCGGCCACGAAGGTGGTATGCGCCGGCGTTGTATCGGAGAGAAGCACGCCCAGCGAGGGCCGCGTGCCGGTGGCGGTGTACGTCAGCGTGTAGGTGAGCAGCCCTCCCGCCTGAACGGCGGTGGGGTTCTGCCGTTTCGCTAACGTCAGCGCCGCCTGGAACTCGTAAGTACCCAGGTCGGGAGCCTTGCCCTGCGGGCGCGGGTTGCCGTCCAGGTCAGTATCGGCCGGCCCCGCCACCCCGGCATCACGGGCCATACTGAAGCCTTGCAGACGGTAGTCACCGGCGGTTGGATCCACAAAGGCCGGCGTGCCGGTGATCGCCTGGGTGATATTGATCGTCCCGCCCCCGCCGCTGTTCGTGCCGTTGCCAAACCAGAGGACGCCCTGAAGCGTGGCCGCGTTGCCGGCCGTCACCGTGAGGCCCACGGTCTGGCTAACCAGGATGGTATTGGTCAGCGTCACCAGGCTGTAGCGGCCCAGATCGTCGGCGACGTAGAAGCCACTGCCGTCGCCGCCGGCGTTGCGGGCCAACGTCGTGTGTCGCATGGTCAACGTGGACGCCGTGGCCTCCACCCCACCGGCGTAGTCGGTAGCCTGGTTATCGGCGATCAGCGTGTTGGTCATCCAGGCAGTAGTGGAGTAAACAGTAAGGCCGCCGCCAATGTCGGCACTGTTGTTACGCAGCACCATATCCCTGACTGAGACAACGCTGGTATCCACGTAGAGGCCACCACCCTCCACCTGGGTCGTGTTGCTCGTGATGACGGTGTCGGTCAGGGTGATGGAAGTGGTCTTGAAGATATAAATACCGCCACCGCCGCAGAATTGCGGGCCGCACAGGGCACTGCCCACGCTATTGGAAACAACCGTGTTGCGGCTCAGCTGGGCCAGGTCACCGTAATCAATCTCAATGCCGCCCCCAAACCGGTCAGCCCGGTTGGCGGTGACGGTGTTCCCGATCAGCCGGGCATTGCTGCGCAGCAGGAAAATGCCGCCGCCGTAGACAGCCTGGTTGTCATAGACGTGACAACCGCTGATGGTGGCGGTCGCCGTGACCACGTAGATGCCGCCGCCAGAATCCGCTCCGCCGGGATCGCCCCCCAAACCGGTGGCATTTCCCCCGGTCAAACGCAGGTCCAGCAGGGTCGGGGTGATGTTGCCGGTTATGTAGACCACACGGCGATTGCCGTCGGCATCCAACGTCGTCGGGTAGAGCGCCGGATCGCGCACAGCAAAGTCGCGGTCCCAGCCGCCCTGCAGGGTGAGCGTTTTGCTCAGATAGATAGTTTGCGTCAGTCCGTCGCGGACGGAGACACCCCGGCAATAACCGGCCAGCTTGACCACGTCGGTGACGTGGGTGCTGGCATCCACCGCCAGCTGGACTTCCTCGTAGAGAGTCGGCGCGTCGTTGAGTTTGGCAAAGCAGGTGCGGATCTCGTCCGCGCCCAGGTCGTAGCCGGCGCCGACCGGCCGGGGATCGCCATCCAGGTCGTAATTCAGGCCGGTTACCCCTGCATCACGGGCCGCACTGTCGTGGGTGATGTGATAGCCATCGGCAGCAAAGGCTGGCGCGCCGGTCGTGGTATGACTCATCACAACCGGGCCGCTGGCATTGACGGTATTGCCAAACCAGAGAACGCCGTCCATCATCACTGCCAGCCCTGAATCATTGTACACGCCGATATCATGCGAAACCACCACGGTATTGGTCAGAGCCAGGGGAACCGTAGAATCATGCATCCGGATGCCGGTATTGGTATTGCTGACCAGGGTGGTATGCCAGAACTGCGCCACCGAACTGTTTACAAACGCGCCACCGCCCCACACGGCAGCCACATTATTCATCAAAACATTATTCTTGAGCTGCGCATTGCTCAAGTACAGATACAGCCCGCCGCCCCAACCGCTCCCCTCACCGGCGGCGCGGTTGCCCAGCACCCGATTACCCAACAAGGAAGCAACACTGCCTTGTAAATAGAACCCTCCGCCATCCTGAAGCGCCGTGTTGGTCAACACCCAGTTGGAGCGCAGGATGGCCGGGCTATTCAGCAGAGCTCCGCCCCCGCCGCGATGGCTCTGGTTGGCCGTCAGGGTGTTCGCCTCTATCAACGCTCCGCTGCGCTCCAACCAGAAGCCGCCCCCGTAGCCGCCGTTCACCAGAGCCGCGCTGTTCTCACGCAGCAGGTTGCCGACGATGGCCGCGGCACCGCCCCGCACCGCCAGGCCGCCCCCGGTAATGGCACGGTTGGCAGCCAGGGTAGTCCCCTCCAGCTGCACCGCCGGCGGCTGGGTTAGCCGGTACAACCGCTGCACTTCAGCCGCACTGAGCGCGCGCCCATAGATCTGCACCTCATCCAGCAGCCCCTGGAAGCCACTGCTGGACCAGGAGCTCCTGCCGATCCACAAAGGACCGCTGCCCTGGTAATCTGCCGGCGATGTATCGGAGCTAATCAGCAGCCCATCCTTGTAGAGTTGCCGCTGATTGGTCAGCGCGTCGTAGGTGCAGACCCAGTGGTGCCACTGCTGATCGGTTTCTGGTGCAGGGCTGTTCAAGTCGTTAGCATAGAAAGCGCAGGTGAAATAATTACCGTCAGAGCCTGAACGGAACCCCAAATGGAGTCCCTTGTTAGACTCGGTGATGCCCTGCCCGATGAAGAAATCTTCCCTGCCGGTGCTGTCCCGCTTGGCCCAGGCCGCCAGCGTGAACGAGGTATTGGACAGCGGCAGAGCGGCGCTTAACAGATAATCGTCTCCTTCAAAGGCCGCCGCGTAGCGGACCGGGCCACTCCGCGCCGGCTGCGGACAGGCGCTCCCGCTACAGGTAGCGTGATAACCGTGGCCGGAGAGATCGGCCCAGGTGTCGGTGCGGGCCGGCTCGTCCAACGGCAGGTGCAACAGGCTGCCCGGCAGCCCCGGCGTATCCAGGAAGAGCCCACCCCCCAGAGCCGCGCTATTGGAGAGCACCTGGTTGCCGGTCAGCAGAGTCTGCCAGCCCAGACGCAGGTAAAGCCCACCGCCGTTGCCGCTGGCCGTGTTGCTGAGCAGCGTGTTGCCGCTCAAGCGGATCGCCCCGGAGGTCAACGCCGGCGCGGCCAGCGCCGCGACCTCGGCAGCCGAGAGCGCCCGGTTGTAAAAGTGAACCTCATCCAGCGCACCACGGAAATAGTAGGTATCTCCCTGACGCTGCCCCAGCAAGAAGGGGTAACTGTCGGCAGTCAGATCATCCCCCCAAATGCCGGTCAGGCTGCCCACCAGCACGCCATTGCGGTAAAGATAGGCAGCGCTGCCATCATAAATCGCCACCAGGTGGTTCCAGCCTGGCAGGATGACATCAGGCACCTCTAACACGGCGGCACCGGCCGGGATAAAGCGGAGGCCGTTAACCCCGGCGCTACCACCGGTGAAAAGCGCAAAATGCTGATCCCTTTTGTTAACCAAGCATTGAGCGTTAGCCGTGTTGAGATCATCCCAGTAGAACCAGAGACTGAGCGAGAACTGCGAGACGCGCAGCGCCGGGGCATCGGCAATCGTGATGGACTGGGCGCCATTGAACTGCAGGCCGGCCCCAAAAGCCCCCAGCCTTTCAGCCAGCGGGCAGGACGCCCCGGAGCAAACGGCCGGATTGTCACCACCGACCGCATCCGCAAACGTCGTCGCCCCCACCGGCTCATCCAGCGGCAGCCGGAAGACGGCGCCCGACAGCGCCGCCGGCGGCTGAGCCGTTTGCAAGTACAGCCCGCCGCCGTGGGCCGCCTGGTTGGCAAAGACGGTCGTGGCCGTCAACGTCAGGCCCCCGCCGTTGAGGAAAAGCCCGCCGCCTGCCACCGTCGCTCCATTGCCTTCCAGCCAGGTCTGGCTGAAGACCGGCGTGGCGGTGAGCACATAGGCGCCCCCGCCCCACCGGGCGTACCCGTTGACCAGATGCAACCCGCTGATGGTGGGGCTGATCGCGCCGGTGATGTAAAGCGCCCGCCCGCCCCCCAACGCATCTAACGTCGCCGGGTGGGCCACCGGATCGGGCGTGGTCCAGTTGGTCAGCGTATAGCCACCTCGCAGGAGCAAGGTCCGGCTCAGGTAGACGGTCTGGGTGACACCGGCCCGTACCTCCAGGCTGGCGCAGAGACCGGCTACTTTGACCTCATCGGTCGGCTGCGTGGCCGCATCCACGGCGGCCTGCACATCGGCGTAGTCGGTGGGGTTGTTGTTCAGCCGGACCCAGCAGGTGCGGAGTTCATCGGCGCCGAGATCGGGCGTGCGATCGCGCAGGTCGCCGTCTATGTCAAGGGTCACGCTGGTGCGGCTACCCCGGTTGCGGGCGGCCGAATCCAGACCGATGTGGTAGCCATCGGCCAGGAAGGCCGGCGGGCCGGTAACGGCGTTGGTCACCGTTACCGCACCGGTGGTGTTGGTCCCATTGCCGGCCCAGAGCACGCCGTTGAGCAGGGCGCTGCCGGCGTTCACCACGACTCCGGTTGTATGGCTGACCAGGATTGTGTTGGTCAGATAGACCTGGGAGCCAGCGCTGTTGTAGTAGAAACCGTTGTTGCCGCTGTTACGGGCCAGTGTGGTATGCAGGAAGCGCGGGCTGCTGCTGTAGATGGAGACCCCGCTGCCCTGCGTGGGAGCCTGGTTATCCGCCAGCACCGTATTGATCACAGTAGCATTGGAGGCGGAGAGATACAGGCCGCCCCCTTGCGTGCCGGCGCTGTTGCCCCGGATGATCAGGCTGTCCACCGTCGCCGGATTGGATTTGATGTAAAGCCCTCCGCCTTCCACGGCGGTATTGGTGGTCACCTGCGAATAACGGAGGGTGCCGGTACCACCTTCCAGCCAGAGACCGCCCCCGGAAGCGGTGGCCTGGTTGCCGAAGAGCTGGCAGGCGCTCAGGGTGAGCGTGGCGTTGAGTGCGTAGAGGCCGCCGCCATAATCGGCATACCCTCTGGTGAGACGCAGCCCGCTCACCGTGACCGCGTTCCCGCCGGTGATGAACAGGCCCCGGCCCTGGCCATGCGCGTCCAACGTGGTCGGGTTGGCGATCGGATCGGCAACCGTCCACTGCGTGTAAGTATATCCGCCCTGCAAGGTCAGGGACTTGTCAAGATAGGCCACCTGAGATTGCCCGCCGCTGGTGTTGAGCCGGGAGCAGACGCCGGCCACTTTGACCATAGCGCCCGGCGCGGCGGCCTCTATTGCTGCCTGGACGGTGGGGTAGTCGGCGCCGTTGAGCTGGGCCCAGCAGGTGCGGTAAACCACGACCACCGTTGTCGCCGTCACGCTGTTGGTGCCGTTGGTAGCCGTCACGACCACCGTGTAGAGCCGCAGCGGGACGTAGGTGCTGAAGACGTGCGTCAACGAGACCTGGTTGGTGAAGGTAAGCGTCTGGATAGTGGTAAGCTGCCCATCCCCCAAGTCCCAGGTGTAGTGGATATTGGTCCCTGCCGCCACGGTAGCGGTCAACACGGTGGGATCGTCGTATTCGGTGGGGCTGTTGTTGAGCACCACCAGCCCCTGGATCGGTACATCAACGACCTGAACCGGGGTGGTGACCACCTCACTGCCAACACTATTGGTGGCGGTGACCACTACCGTATACGTGCCGGTCTGGACGTAGGTATGGGTGAGCGGTACCGTCTTGGCCAGGTAGTACGGCGTGACCTCCACCGGCGGCGTCCCATCACCGAAATCCCAGGTATAGGTGACGTTGGTGCCGGTCGTGAGCGTGGCCGTCACCACCGCGCTCGTTCCCAAAGGCACCGGACTGTTGCTCTGCAGCTGCAAATTCCTGATGGGCGCCTCCAGCACTTCCACCGTGGCGGTTTGTACCAGGCTGTTGTAGGGATTGGTGGCCGTCACTACCACCGTGTAGGTGCCGGTCTGAGCGTAAGTGTGGGTTACCGTGGTAGAGATTCCCGGCCCACTGGTGGCAATCTGCCCATCCCCAAAGTCCCATAGATAGGTGACGTTGGTGCTGGTGGGAGCCACCGTCGCGGTGAGCACGGTGAGCTGCTCCAGTTCCACGGGGCTGGTGGTGGTGAGCCGGAGACTATCCACTTTGTAGATCACCGTGACGGTATGCACATCGGTGACGACAGTATGGAGCGGGTTGTCAGCAGTGACGGTGATGACCTTCATGCCCGGCGTAGACCAGGTGTAGGTGAGCACGTAGGAGACCTGCCCGGAAGTATAGACGGCCGTCGGCTTCCCGGTCGCCGACCAGGTATAGCTGATCGGCGGGGTGGCATTGAGCGGGTCGACAGTCGCTGTGAAGACTGCCGGCGTATCCACCGCCGCCACGTCCCGACCGCTGATCGTGACCCCTAACAGGATGGAGAAATCCAGGCCGGTATGCACAGAGGCGCTGTTATTCCCGGCCGGGCCGTGGTCCGATTCCTCGGCATCCGCCGTTACCGTATTGGTCACCACCCGCTGCCCGCCCACCTCCGCCGCAGCAAGATAGGCGGCATAACCATCCACAATTTGAGCCGGCAGCGTCAGGCTGAACGCCTGGCCCACCGCAAGCGGGGCGGTCGCCGAACCCAGCGTACACGTGACGGTCTCCTGGCCCTGGCAGGTCACCGACGGCCTGAGGGTGACGCGGCTGACGCCAAACTCCCAGGGGCGCGCGCTGGCATCCAGGGCGAAACGGTACTGGGCATACCGGCCGGCCGCAAGGTTTTGCAGCCCCAATTCCGGCGGGCCAACCAGGGCGTCGTTCAGGCTCGTGTAGAAGGAATTGGACGTGCCGTCGGGACCGACGAACGCTATATTGGTACAGGCCGGCGTGGGGCAGGCCCGGACCTGGAAGCGCAGCCGCGCCAGGCCACGAAGGTAATGATCGCGGACCTCATCCGCCGACAAGGGCCGGTTAAGGATAACGATCTCATCCAGGCGGCCCTGGAACGGCGTCTGACGATCATCGCTGAACTCGCGCCCGATCTTCAAGGGAAAGCTGTTCTGGCAGGGCGTCAACGGCACGCTACTGGTGACGGGGTAGCTCGCATCCTGAACGCCGTTGACATAGCCGATCAGATTAACACCATCGTAGGTCATCATCACATGGTTCCAGGCGTTGAGCTGGAGCGACTGCGTGCCATTGCCGCCCACAAAGGCATTATAGTTGCCACATTCGTTAAACGGCAAGAAATTGTAGTTGACCTTCGTGGAGTTCGACAGCATGAGCGAGTAATTAACACTGTAACCGTAACTGTCTTCTTTAACAATCAACGTCTGGTACTGTCCCGCCGGCGTGACCCGGGTAGGCCAGACCCAGGCGCCCACCGTGAACCGGGACAGGTCTAACGTGGGGTGGTCAGGCGCATAAAGGTAACTGGTGACCCCATCAAATTCCAGCGCCCGCCCAAAGCTCCCCGGCGCTCCTACGGCCGGGCAGCCTGTCCCCAGGCAATAGGTATGGTTGCTCCAGCCTGAGGTGTCCTGGAAGGTATTGGCGCCTGCGGCCTCTTCCAAATGGAGTAGCAGCACTGTGCCGGTCATATTGACATTGCCGGTCACGTAACCGGTCTCCTGAATCCCTTCGTCGGGCAGGGATTCGCCCAAGGGGCGGTAGGGGGTCCAGCCCAGTGTGCTCCAGCGCCTGCTGCCCACCGTACTGGTCAGCACGCGGGAATCAAAGTGACCGAAATAAGGCGCTGCCGGCGCTCCCATCAGCAGTTGTATGTCGCTCGCCGTGAGCACCTCGTAGAAAATCGCCACCTCGTCCACCTGGCCGTGGAAGTAATCCGTCAGGCCGGGGAAATTGCCGACCAGCAGGGGACCGCTGCTCCCCCCATAATCACCGGTGGCAGTATCGTCGGCCGCCACCAGCACCCCATCCCGGTAAATGTGGCGGCTGCGCGTGGCCCAATGATACGTGCAGGCCCAGTGATGCCAGAGAGTATCGGTGTAAATATTTGACGTATTCAGCTCGGCTCTCCCGACAACGCAGGTGAAACGGTTGTCGCTGTTAAAACCGATGCGGAGGCCATTGTCTTTAGTCCCCTGCCCTACCACGACATCCGGCGTGCCGGTGCTGAGCCTGCGGGCCCAAAAGGCTACGGTAAAGTTGTACAGGAACAAGCTACTTTTGCTGGCTAATTGATCGTTGCTCCCGTCCAGCTGCACCGCGTTGCCAAACTGCCCGGCGACCACCTGAGGGCAGGCTGTCCCGGTGCAGGCGAACGTCCTGCCCCCGCCGGAAGCGTCGTTGAAGGTGGTAGCGCCTGCCGATTCATCCAGGTGCAACAGCACCAACGCGCTGCGGGGGCGGTCCAACTGCACCGTCTGGCTGACCGTATTCCAATAAGTGCCGGAGTGCACACCGCCGCCAAAGCCGTTGGGCGTGCCGTCCTTGTCGGTGTAGGCCTCCGGTAAGCCACTAATCAGGCGGGAAACAAAGCCGGCTGGCAACGTGTCAGAAAGCACTATAGTGGTCGCCGGGGAAGGCCCGTAGTTGGTGACCACCAGGGTATAGGTGACCACCTCCCCCACCTTCGCTTGAACGGGGAAACCCGACTTGGAGACCGCCAGATCGGCCACCGGATAGCGGCGCAGGTAAATCTGGCCGCTGTCGGCAAAGGCCACCGCATCACCACCGGTGCTGAGGGAAGGATAAGCGTTGTCGGCGCCTGTCCCGCCGCTCAACGTCGTATTTTCCACCGCGTCATACAGATAGACCTGCTGGTTCCACAAATAAGCCACGCGCAGGCCATCGGCGCTGATGGTGGGCCGGCTTTTAGCACCGCTGCTCGTCGTGAGTTGAGACAGGGAAACGCTATGGGGGTCAGTTCCCAGTTCGGCCATGAAGACCTGCCGAATGTGGGCCGTGTTCTGCCCTGCTACCAGGTCGCGGTCCGAAATAAAGGCCAGCCACCGGCCGTCGCCGCTCAAGGAAGGTTGCTCGTTCACTCCCAGGTCAGAGTGAGTGATCTGCGTACAGGTGATCGCGCCGCCGGGGAGGACCTCGGCCAGGAAAATCTCGCGGTTACCATCGGCGTTTTCGCCGGTCAGGTCCTGTTCCGAGGTAAAAGCAATGCGCTTTCCGTCGGCGCTGATGGTTGGCTCATCGCTGGAGCCGGGATGGTTGGCCGGCGCCGTGGTGATGCGAGTGAAGGTGGTACCGCCCCCGGCCAACAGCTCCGCCCGGTAGATCTCGGTCTGCCCATCCACCTGCCCGTCGCCGGTCAAATCGCGGTCCGAGGCAAAAACCACAAACCGGCCGTCGCCGCTGATCTGCGGCAGGATGTTGAGGCCCTTCGGCGTCACCGTCAGTTGAGTCAAGGTAAAGGTACCGCCTGTCCCGATCTCGGCCAGGAAAATCTCAAAGTTGCGGTCGGGATTCTGGCCGGTCAGATCGCGGTCGGAGAAGAAGACCACCCGGTCACCCGCCTCATCTATAGAGGGACCAAGGTTGAAACCGACCAGGATGCTGCCGGTGGAGCTGGTCAGCTGGGTGTAGTTCAACGTTCCGTTAGGTTGCACGTCGGCCAGGAAGATCTCAATACTGCCATCCAGATTGCGCGCCGTCCGCGCCGTGGACCAGAACGCCAGCCGGTTGCCAGTGCCGTTGATGGCCGGCTGGTGGCTGAACCCCTGAGCCGGATTGGTAATCCGCAACAGGTTACTGCCGGCCGACGCGGTCGTGGCCTGCAGCTGAGGGACGGAGAAACGGACCGCGACCGGCGTGGTTGCCGGCGGGGCCGCCAACGTGACCGGCGGGAAGGTCTCCGGCAGCTCGCTTTGGGCCACCAGCGCGGTGCTGCGGTTGCGCAAGACCAGCGGCAGATAAAGGCGGCCCCCTCTCGGAACCGTTACCACCGTAAAAGCGTAAGCCGGCCGCGAGGGGACACTGGGGGGACAATCGGGGCCGTGGACTGCCAGGGTGACGGTGTAGGTACCGCCCCGGCCATAGCTATGTTTGATCACCCGGCCTGAGCCGGTCGTCCCATCGCCAAAATCCCATTCATAGGTGATGAACCCCTCGGCCAACAACACCCGTCCGGTGAATTCAATTTGCTGTCCGGCGGTGACCACCGTGGTCGGCGTGAAAACAATGGAAGCCCCGGAGGGCCAGACGCAATCCACCGAGCGTACCCGGAACGGGGGGCTGACCCCAATTCCGACGGCCCGCTGGACCGGTCCAACCGCGTTGTTGGGGACAACCCGGACCCGGAAGCGGGCGTTATCGCCGATGGCCCGGTCGGCGGCGGCGTTCCAGATAAAAGTGCCGGTCGCGCCGGTGGTGGCGGTCTGCGTTAGGATCACCGTTGAAGTGGCCGCGGTGGCCGTCTTCCAGACACTGCCCCCATCCAGGGAGTACTCAAAGTAGGTGCGGACGAGCGGGTCAGCCTCGTGATCATACACTTGATATTGGATGGTCACGGTGGGATGGTTGGGCCCGGTCAGAACCGGGGCGGCGGAATAGAAGTAAGCGGCCCCGGTCGTCCCTGGCCGTGCTACGCGGACGTAGGGCGGGGTATTGGCTAAAGGCGTTAAACTGTTGGCCGGATAGTAGAGGTGAGCCGGAGTAGCCAGGACATTGGTGTAGACCCCGCTGGGCTCTAAGGCTAAAGCCGCCGTTGTCTGGCGCACCGCGTAGCTCTGGGGCAGAAGCCCCGCCTCGTCCGCCATAGCGCTGGTGCGACCCACGCCGCCGGCCGAGGCCACGGCCAGGTCCAGGTCGCCATCGCCTTCCATGTCGCCCCAGGCCAGCCCCGCGACCGGCAGGTTGGAGGAGCCATACCATAGTTCCACCAGATGAGGAACGCCAGGCGCGCTGCCTAAGTTAGCATAGACGACGCTGGTCGGGCTGAAAGTGCCACCGGCGGCCAGGTCCGGGTAGCCATCGTTGTCCCAATCGCCCCAGGCGACGCAGCTCGCGGCTAATGTCGCCTGCCAGACCGGCGCAGTGCCAAACGTGGTGCCCTGGTTCTCCCAAACCATGACCTGCCCGCTGCCGGCGACGGCCAGGTCCAGATCACCATCGCGGTCATAGTCGGCCCAATCCAGGCCCAGCGCCGGCACCACAGCGGGTGAGCTCCAGGCCAGACGGAAGGTGCGGCCGTCGCCGTTGTTGCGATAGACCCGCAACGGCTGATCCGCCGCGCCGACCGCGAAGTCCATGTAATAATCCTGGTCATAATCGCCCCAGGCTACACTCGTGATTTGGCCGATTTCTGAAGTGGTGAAGATGGCCGTCGTGGAGAGTTGGGTTCCCCGATTCAGGTACAGGGTCACCGGGCCGCCGTTCTGACCTACCAGCAGGTCCAGCCGGCCATCGTCGTCGGCGTCGCCCCAGGCCACGCTGGCGGCCGGGTGGCCCATCCGGAAACGTTGGTTGGGCTCACCGGCGGTATTGCCGTTGAAGTAGATTTGCACCTCGCTGGGGGTGCCGATTGCCATGTCTAAGCGGCCATCGCCCGTGACGTCGCCCCAGGCCACGGCGTGCGGGCCAAAGCCGCTGGATCTGATCTCAACCCGGGTGTTGAACCGGCCCTGTTGGTTGAGATAGAGATAGCTGCTCACCCCCAATGCGTCGGCCCCGACCAACAGATCCAGGTCGCCGTCATTGTCTACATCACCCCAGGCCACGCTGCTACCCAACACCTGCCCAAAGGTGCCGGATCCCAGCGGCACGCTGGTGAGCCGCAATTTGGGCCCGACGATGCTAAAGATCCGGCTGGGCCCGTCGCGGTTGGTCATGGCCAGGTTAAGGGTATGCTGCTCGTTGAGTTCAACTCCCTGGATGCTCCACACCTGACCGGTAGTGAGCGGTGGCACCAGCGAGGAAATGAGACTGAAGGCTTGCGTGCTGGAGCTATATTCGTAGAACTTGAGGCGAGAATCGGCCACCGCCAGATCCAGGCGTCCGTCGCCATTGAAATCGCCCCAGTCCACGGTCAGGGGAGTCATGAAGGTGCTGGTGCGGATAGATTCCGCGGTCGCTATGAGGGTCCCCGACGATGGCTGGTTTTGGTAGACCTGCGTTTCTCGCTGTAAGGGGTAAGCCGCGGCCAGGTCTAAATAGCCGTCGCCGTTATAATCGCCCCACACCAGGTCATAAGGGATGTACTCCAGGCCACTTTCTATGGTTTTGAGGGTGACCAGAGGGTTGGTCGCGGTGAAAACGGCCCCGTTACGCTCATTCACCAGCAGCTGGAGCGTGCTGGGAAAAGCTCCCAGGGCCAGGTCCAGATCGCCGTCGTTGTCGTAGTCGCCGGGGCCCAAAGCGGCCGTTGCGGCCTGACTGAGGCATTCAATCTGATTGGGGCCGGCAGCCGTGACGGTGCCGGTGAAATGGCCGGTGCCGTCGTTACGATACAGCGCTACCGTACAGGGCGCATTGATGGCGTTGGTGCTGGCGACCAGGTCTATATCTCCATCGCCATCGTAGTCACCCGGCGCAACCCGCACCAGTTGCAGGTCAGTTGTGAAGACTTCGGATGTGGAAAAACTCTGCTGAGCAGAATCAAATTGATAAATATAATTAATGCCCTCGCTGTTGGCGGTATGGTCGGCGCTATCTCCCACGACCACCAGCTCCAACGTGTGGTCGGCCTCGGGTATCAGATCGGCCCACCGCACGCCATAGGAAAGCCGCTGCTGGCCCTGGGCGTCCGGCATGAAATCCATAACTTGCTGTAAGATGCCGCCATCATTGCGGTAAATGGCGGTTCCCAACGAGGAGCCGAGCGCCAGGTCCAGATCGCCGTCGCGGTCAAAGTCGCCCCAATCCTGGCTAAGCGTCCCGCCCATGTCGTTGGAAAACCAGGTCGGCACGGTGGAAATGCTGGTCGTGCCGGGCTTGATGCGAACATGCGCGGTCAATGACAGTTCAACGGAGGTGGTGCCGGGCTGCGTAGCGTCCTGCAGCCAGTAGCGCGCAAAGGCCCGGTTGGTGAAACGCGCCCCCTCCGGCTGGCCCATCAGACGGCCGGAGAAAGCCACGGTGAAGCGCTCCTGGGGTGCCAATGGCGTCAGCACCTCCCACTTGATCTGGCGGGTAGCAGTGACCACCACCGTCCCACCGGAGGGTTCCGGGAAAACCTCCTGCTCCACGATCAACTCACAGACGGGTGCCGTTGAGACGCAGGTGATGTTATCCAACGTGTCCTGCGGTAGCAGGTCATACAGGGTGAAGTAAGTGATCGGCACAGCACTTTCGTTGGTCAACACCAGGGTATAAGTGACCGTGTCGCCGTTGTACACACTGGTCCGGTCGGCGGTGCCGGTATTTGGGATCATCTCCATAGTCACAGCCGCCTGAAGCTCCGCGGCCGTGTCCGTCTCTGAGGAGCCGATAGGGGCAGCCCCCTGGAGGCTTTGGAGTGGAAACGATGGCTCATGACTGGTAACAGGAGCTTCCGGCCCGGCCGACCCGCCGGCGCTGGCCCGGACTCCGGTGGGAGCGCACGACCCGACCAGCACCAGGCCGACTACGAGCCAGAGCGTCACAGTGTTGACGGCTCTTCCCACAGTATGGGGCTGCTTGTCCGTTTTCATCTACTTGCTCCTAAAAATAATGTGAAAAGTTCGCAGCGAGGCGCTTTAGCGCCCCCCAACACGCTCCAGCGCGTCCCGGCCGCGCTGGCGAGACAGCATCAACAGCTTCATGATATAGCACACGACCGGCAACTATGACAATTTTTCCCGCGCAAGTTGCCGGTCATTCTATGGCGCTCGGTGCGCCAGTCCTGCCAGGCCGGCGCTGTGTTCTCCCGGTCAAGGACCTGGCGTCGCGGTCGGACAGGGCCAGCTGTACCAGGTGTTCGGGCTGGGGGGCGTTTCCTTGAAGCTGGATGACGCCATATCCCAATAGACGGCCACAACGTAGTAAGCCAACCCACAGGCCGGGGTCGGGTCCTCCCACCGCCGGGCTGTGTTGTTGAGCACCGATTCGTCGGCCAGCCGGTCAAACAGAACATAAGGGTAAGCCGCCCGGTAGACGCGGAAGCCCGTGACCTGATCCACCCAGCTGGGATCGTAAGACCAGGTGACCGGCAGCGGCACACTATAGGTATCCGGCCCATTCACGTTGTAGGGGGCCGGCGGGGGAGTCACCGGCTTGAGCTCCACCTGGATAAAGCGCGAGACGCTCGTGCCCGCGCTGTTGAAGGCACTCAACTGGTACTGGCCGGCCGACCAGATCGGGGTCTGGTAAGTCCCCTCGGGATATGGCTGATCGCCCCTATTGCTGCCGTCCAGGGACAGGGTCACCTTGGTGGCATTGCGGACGGCCCAACTGAGCTGGACCGAGGCTCCCACTTTAATTTGATAACGAATGATGTTGTTGACGCTTTCCAGCGTGGTAACGTCGTCGGCATTGGTGCCTTTGGCAATGAAGTAATCAATGACCGGTGTCGGGACGGGGGTCGGTGTCGGCTCCAAGATGTTGACCACGACCGTCTGGCTGGCGGTGAGGTCGCCATTGTAGGCGGTCAGGATGAAGAAAGTGGGCGCGTTGACGACGACCGGGATGGTGCCAGTGCCGGACAGATTGGTCAAAGCCCCAATGGTCGGCCCGGTGATCTGGATGTTGGTCGTTTTGCCGCTGACCGCCCAGACCAGCTGGACCGGCTTGCCCGCGGGCACCTGGGCCGGGACCGCCTGGAAGCTGTCTATGACCGGCTTTTGCGGCACCGGCGTCGGCGTGGGCTTCTCCCGCACGTTGATCCGCAGCGGGGGGCTCTCCTGCTGGCGCGGCTTCTGAATGCCGGTCCCGTCGTCAAAGACCGCAATCAGCTTGTATTCGTAAACCCCCGACGCATCCATCGTCTGGACGGCGTTGCCCTCCAACAGATATTCCTTTTCCTGGCCGGGACCGCTGAGGCGCACTTTGGTGGCATTTTCCACTTTCCAGGTGAAGGTCACACTTTCGCCGGCCACCAGATCCAATGGAGCAGCCCCAAAGCTCAAGATGATCGGCAACGGCAGGGGCGTCGGCGTTGGCTGGTTGGCGGTAATCTTCACACTGGCGAAAGTCTCGTCAAACTGATTCTTGACCCGCAACACCACCTCGGTGTTACCGATGGGGGCATACTCCCGCGTGCCGGTATACTGCGTGGGATCCAGTGGTGGCTCATCCTTCCCATTAAAGGAAAAGTAAGCGACATCGGCGTTTTTGACCTCCCAACGGAGATTCACCTTTTCCCCTGCCACAATCGTGGGCCGGTCCACGCTCAGGTTCACCCGGGGCTTTAAAGGGGCCACGTCAATGGTGTAGGTCAACGGATAAATCGCGGCCAGGTGCAAGGGAGTCAACAGGTCGGAAATCAGATTTTCGCCCACTAACGTGTAGATCATATCCTGAGTGGGATAGGCTTCCTGCTGGCGCGCCCCGCGCTCCAGTGGTGTCACCGTCTCTTGCCTGGTATCCGCCACCAACGCTTTCAACGTCAGCCGGGTGGTGAAGGGCGAGGTCTGCCAGCTGAGAGTGACCGCATCACCGGCAGTGATCTCGGTGGGGCGAGCTTCAAAGGTACGGATGTGGGGACGGAAGAATAACACGATACAGGCCAGTACCGCCAGCACGAACAAGAGCACCGGGAAAGGCCCCAGGACCGGGCGCACTTGCAACTGCCCCAAGACCGAGCGCGGAACCGGCGCACCCTCTAACATGTTGGCCGTGACGGTGAAAGAGAGCAGGTGACTGCGCATGGCGACAAATTTGCGCCGCAACGGCGTGATGTAGACCGGAACGGCAAAGGTCTCTGCCGGCGGTAGCCGCAAATCGGCCTGGCGGGCCAGCCGGGTGGTCTGCCCGGGCACCTCAAATTCAAAGTGGCAGGCGTTCTCGTTATCCAGCGCCTCCAGCCGGAACGGCGCTTCGCTGTTGCCCTTGTTGGCAATGTGGAACACCGTCTGGCCGACCGGTTTACGCCCCCGTAAAGTTTGCTGCCGGGGTGAGAGCTCCGACATGGCAAATTCGTAGTAGGGGTTAATCGTGACGGTAGCGCCCCGCTGGCTGCTGCGACCGGGGTAATCTGCCGAGGTCACCACCACCGCCAGGGGGTACGGCCCGGCCCGGCTGGCCGGCTCACGCGGCGGCGTGATGGAGATCATCAGGCTCGCACTTTGCCCTTCGTACAGATTGACCTGCTCCGGCTCCACGGTGACCCAGGCCGGATCTACCCCATTGACAGTCACCTGGAAAGTGGCAACGATCAGACCGCCGTTAGTGATGGTCAGGGGGAACGTAGCGGTCTGCTCCACGTTAATCACCCCCTCGCGCTCGGGAAACTCTACCAGGATAGCCTCATCGGTCTGATCCGGGGGGCGCGCGCTTAACCGGGGAGTGGCCGGCATGGCTTTGGCTTCCGCCGGCACCGCCACGGGCGGAGCGGACGGTACAGCCACGGCGGGAGCGGCGGGGGCACCGGCGGGAGCCACCGGCACCGGAGCCGGCGCAACCGGGGCCCGGGGCGCCGGTACGGGCATCCGCGCCGCGACGCTGGAAACCACGCTGGTCCCTTCGCCCTCTACCAGAATCAGGGTATAACCATCCAGCTCCAGCGTCCCCCAATTGGGCATCGTCATCGCCAGGTTCGGCAACAGCCGCTGGCCATCCAGGCGCGTTTCCTGATCCTCCAAAAGGACAATTTGGTAAGGCTTTTGACGGTGGTCTAAGATGGCATGGAAAAGCCCCACCTGTGGACTGTCAATGACCACGTCGTTGTCGGAATGACGGCCAATATTGGTGATACCCTTTTGAGCATCAAGGTCGTAAAACCGGATCTGCCCATCAGGGCCGATCACTTCCAATTGATCTATATTTGCCATCGCGGCCTCGCTTTCCTGCCAGGGCGTGCCAGAGAGCTACCACAGGGAAAGGAAAATGATCAGTAAGATTAAGACCAGAGCCAAAAACCCCAAGAAGGGGCCAAAGCGCTCAAAATGGGTCAACCCCTCCATTTGCACGACACTTTCTTCCACGACCGTGGCCTCAGGATGCCCGACCGGCCGGGAAACAAGGCTGATAGAGTAGGCTTGCGACTGGTAAAGGTTCAATGGCCTGATGACCAGATGCAAGGTCAGGACCTGGTTCGGCTCCAGTTCAGGCGTTTGTGACCAGGTTTCCACGGCGGTGGCGGGGATATAGGGCCGTGGCGCTGCCGGGCTACTCGCCGACGGGGTGAACGCCGGTGTGCTCTTGCCGGGCTTGAGGCGGGAGACCTGGCGGGGGATTTGCTCCACCCGCTGCGCTGTCCATTGAGCGCTGCGCAGCCGGTTGCTCATCTCCACCAAGGAGCGCCCCGCCGTGCCGGGCAAAATCAGGCTGAGGCTATATAACAAGTCGGAGAGTACCCCGCTGCCCCCCCCTACCGCGTCCACAGTTTGCCTGATCCCGCCCCCGGTTGACGGAGCTGAGCCCATGGGCGCGAGGCCGGCCGCCGGCGGTTCCGCCGGCGCGGCTGGAGTGGCCGGACCGGCGGCCGGTCCTGAGTCACTGACGGGGGCCACCCGCTCCGGCAGGCGAGCTCCGTTGAGGAGAAACTCAAACGCCAGGCCGTTGCCAGGGTCGTCAGCACGGATTTCGTAGCGGCTGCGCACGTTCCCCAGGTGGGTCAATTCCAGGCGGTAGAGCTGGCGGCGCAGCCCGCGTTGCCAGCGGACAATCGCCGGTAGAATGAGGATAGCCAGCACCAGCACGACCAGGCCGAATCCCAGCCAGTACCATACCCCCGGCTGGACCGCTGCCGGCAAGTTGCTCTGCGCCGCCGCCGGGCTACTCCACGCCAGGAGCGCCAACAAGACGCTCGTCCCTCCTATGACAAGGGACCATTGACTTCGGGCTATGGGCGTTACAGGCATGGACTGTTCTCCTTCTACCCTGGCAGACTACGGTTTAGTGACTCGGACCAGGCTCAAGGTGTGAAAATAATAGGGCAAGATCTGAATATCCCGCGCGACCTTTGCCATTTCACCCGGGTAGGCCTCTGGCGCGGTAGCCTGGATGACGAGATGATAGGTCCCCGCCAGCGGAGTGTGCTGCGCTGGCGGGCGCAGGCAGAAGGGCACGACCTTGGCGGCGTTGGGAAACAACAAGGGCCCGGGACCAATCGTGTAACAGTCGGGCGGCAGTCCCTCCACTTCCAGCTTGAACTGGACCCCGGCCTTGTCGCCCAGGTTACGCACCGTGACGGCCCCTTCCACCGCCTGTCCCGGTGACAATTGGGCCTGGGGCAAGGCCAGTTCCACCCCGATCGCCTGGGTAGCGCTGCGGCGCTCCAGGCTCCCTCCACCGCCGCCACCGCCGCGAAAGACGAGCGTGAATTCACCCACGGAGAGCGTCACCTCGGTCGTCAGCACCGCCGTGGCGTGGGGGGCTAACGCATCGCTATCGTGCGGGCCCAAGAAAATGTCTGAATCGCCCAAATTGACCAGGCGGGTACCCTGACCAGGAATAGAGAGCAGCTGCAAATGCCGTGGCGCAACCCCGCCGCCGCGTGTCGGCGCCAACACGATGTCGTTCCGGGCATCGCTGCCGATGTAGATCAGCGGTTTCTCCAGCGGAAACGTTTTCCGCCAGCCGTCGCGGTCGGTGACCTCTATTTCGTTGCCTTGCGCCATGGCTTACCCCTCTCCGTTATAAATGACGGGTGACGTTTCACTTCGGCTTGCGGCGTTCCAACGCATACGCCAGGAAGTTAGCCCCCCACTCGTGGGCCGCCTGGATCTCGGCCCGGGTAGGCGTCCCGCCGCGCCGGCCCCCCCCCCACAGCTCACCGTAATCGCCATTGCTGACCAGCACCCCTTCTCCGATTTGGATGGCAACCGGCTCGTGGGGGTCAAAACCGGCCGGCGGCGCGGCAAAGAAATAAGGGGTGGTCAGCAACCGGTGATCGTCAGGGAGTGCCGTTACCGAAAACCCCAACGACTCCAGCAGCTCCTTGAAGGCAGCGGCGGCCGGCGGTTCGCCGGTCAACGTCTCGCGCCGCGAGCTCTCCAGCAACAGCGTTCCACCTTCTTGCACAAAGGTGTAAAGGCGCTTCATTTCATCCACGCTTAACTGGAAGGGACCTAACCCCACCAGATAAATCAGCGTGTATGGCTCCAGCTGCGTTGTTAACGGGATGCCGTCATCTACCCATACCTGACAGAAGCCGCTGCGGCGGATCGCCTGCGCCAGTGCTGTCACACCCCGTCCGTAACGGGCACTGGGCGCGCCGCCCAGGTAGCCAACGCCGATCAGCGCTTGAGCCGGCGGTGTGACACCGATCTCGTGACGGAAACGCAAGTCAATCTCGTTGACGCCGGGGTGGTCGCGATCGGCGGCGTTTTGCACCGGAGCATCGCGGCTCTGCCGCCGGATGCGGGCCAGTTCCACGCCCGCGCCCGGCTGGCCCGGAGCGGAGGGCGCGCGCGCCTCCACTCCAAACTCGGATTGGATGTAGAAAAGGTTGTACTCGTCCCGCCCCTTCACCGCCTGGGGCGCGCTTTCCCCGTGCGAAAGCCGCAGGCAGAGCGTCCCCTGGCCCTTTCCTAAATCGTAAGTGATGGCTTCGGTCAAGACAATCGTCTCGCCCTCCGGATCCATAGCAATCCCCGGCAGGATGTAGACGGTGGCATCCGGGGGGTCGCTGGCAATCACCTCCAGGCCGGTGATGATGCCCGGACCGTGCTGCAGCAGGGCGTGGAAGCGTTGGCGCAACCGGTGATAATCGTGCGCTTCTTCCCAAACGGCAGCGGTTACAGTCATCCCGTCCACGGGTTGAATGCGGCGGGTCGGATATGCTCGCAAGAGTTTGTCTTTGTTCATGCTCAAACCTCAGCGGTAAAGGATAAGGATTAGATAAGGGATCAGTGCGCCAAGGGTCACCGGTCGCGGCCCACCGCCTCCCGTTCCTGGCCGATGATATGCAAGAGGTAGGTGGTGTGCGCCGGCTTTTCCGCCTCAATGATGCTTTCCACCAGCCGGCGGCGCTCTTTTTCTTGTTGTCGGGCGGTGGCCTCGTCTGAACCCGCCAACGCCGGCAACCGCAATGTCACCGTGAACGTATGGGGGATGTTCCGCTGTCCCAACGCTACCCCCAGCCCTAAGTGCGTCTCGTCGCCCAGGCAAAAATTCTTGGCGCGGTGCTCAAAGATTTCGGGTTCCTCACCGGTGAAAAGCTGCAGATATTCCGCCAATCCCCGGCGGGTCCCGCGTTGGCGATAGAGTCGGATCGCCGCCAGCAAAAGCTGACGCCGGCGCTCCTCAGGCCAGCGCTCGTCCAACACCAGATCCAACCAGGAAGCCAACCAGGGGAGCAGGTCGGCCGGCGCCGTCCGCGGATCAAAGTAGTAGGCCAGCTGGTCAATTTGCTGCTCCAGAGGTCCCCAGAAGCTCTCAAAAAGCATCAGGAAACGCCCCATGAGCTCGTCGGAATCGTAAAGTGCGGGCAGGTATTGGAGATAGCGCCCCTTGGCCGCCACGGTGATGGTCGCCACCTCCTGCGCCCGGTATGTCTGCTCTCCCTCCACGACGACCGCGGTAGCGACACTGTTCAAGTTCAGATCGTGCAGCACCATCGCTACGGTCACCGCCACCTGGAACTCAAAAACGGAGCCGGCTTTCAGCGCGCCATCCAGCTCCCATGTGATCCGCCATTCCTCGTCCAACCCCACCACGCGCGGGACCAGGTCCGCCGGGCCACGGTAGTCGGTCAAGGCCAGTGTCTGGGGAAACGCCAGATGCAATGTCAGGCCGGGCAGAGGACTCCATACCGTCACACGGGCATAGAAGGTCAGCGCCTCACCGGGATAGCACCGGCAGCGTTCTGGTACGTAATCCACCCGTAACCTGGATTCTGGTTCGGTCATCGGCAACTCACTCCTCTGAAAATAACGCGCTGAGTTTGTAGTGAGGCGCTTTAGCGCCGTCTGAGCCGCGCTGAAGCGCGGCACTACGAACCTATTTTCATCCCCTCACTGGTAAATTCCCCTGAATTAGAGATTGACCAGTTTGACCTCGTGGCGCAATGAGCAAAGCACGGTATCGGGTGGCACTTCCAGTAACCGCCCCGTCACCGGGGTCAGTTCTGGCACGGCTTCCGGCACGGTCTCCGGGGCCTCGGTGACGCCTACCGGGGCCTCACGCGGCAATGCCAGCTCTCGGTACGCCAGTTTGACATCCAACACATGCTTGACGCCCGGCACCTGTTGTATCAACGAGAATACCTCGGAAAGGTAGAGATCACGCCCAAACGGCCACCCTTCCCAACTCTGCCCGATCATTTCAGACAAGGTCTCTTCCGCCCCGAAAGCCAGCGGCGTGAGAAACTGGTGCAGCCGCTCTATCACGCGCGCCTGCACGATCTCCGGCCGCTGGTAGGACGTGGGGACCACTTCGGCCGTGACCTGAATGCCCCAATAACGGGGTTCCCGCACGGTCAGGGTCGTAGTCAGCAGCCGGTATTGATCCAGATAATCCATGATCTCCTCGCGCAGGGGCGGGTCCAGCCAAAGCTTGGAGAGATCACCGGCCCGCAGCGCGTCCACCGCAGACGGGATGATGAGCAGTTCCACCATACCGGGCGGCAGAGTGGGGTTGGCCTTGCCCGGCGTGCGGCACTTGACGCGCGCGACCGACCGCGAGGCCTGTTTCGCCAGGTTTTCAAAGTCCTCAGCCGTCACCGCCCGTTGCTGAGCCCGCAATTCGCGGCGCGCCCGCATTTTGGCTTCTTCCAGGTTTTCCTGATCCCGTCCGCCCTCGGCCCGGCGCAAATTGGTGACCCGGTCAATGTAGGGAATGGCCACGCGCAGCACCTGCAGCTTATCAACGGGCACATTTCCGGTAGCGCCGCCCCCGTAACGGTAGTGACTGAAGCGGATCTGGCGGCCGGTCCCTGGGACCCGCCCATACTGCCGCACCGTGCCATCCCGTTGGCGGATGGCCGGCCCGAAGCAAATTTCACCGCTCGCCAGTTCCAGGGTGTAATGCCGGGCGTAGCGATCCGAGCGGGAGAAATCGGTGACCCGTTCCCAGGGCACAAAGACCAGTTCGCCGTCACGCAGCTCTTCCACCTCCACCGTCTCACCCTCGCCGGGCTCCAGGACCGGCGCATGTTGCAACTTGAACACCTGGCCTGGTTCACCATTGCTCTGTCCCAGCTGCTCATCGGCCTGCACCACGGCATGAGTCGCCCAGACCGTCCCGCCCAATGTATGGGCGTGCACCCGCCGGATCCGCGGGGATTGGGTATACGTACCCTGTTCCGGCCGCCGCTGATCAAAGCGGCAACGCACCCAGTAGGCGCGCTTGCCCTGCACCTCGTCCGGTTGATGGATCAACGGCAGATACAACACCAGCTTGCCGCGCGCATTGTTCAGCCCCCCGGTGGTGTCTTTTTCACCGGTCCGGGTACTGGGCGCAATTTCTTCCCACTTACCCTGGCCGAGCGAACACTCCCAGACCAGGGGGGGATCCTCCCGGCGGATGCCGGTTGCCTGCGTTTCAAAGCACTCAAACGTCAATTGCAAGATCTGACCGCTCATCCGGTGCGCTTCGTCGAATCCCAGGTAGAAAGTGTCGCCTTCTTTAGGGTGCTCCCGGTTAAAAGCGTAAAAAGGGTCCAACCCCATCCGCGAGAAGTAGTTTTTGGTCAGATCCTCTTCCCGCGGCACCCGCTCTTCCCGCCGCAACTGGACCAGAAGCGGCGGCTCAATGGCGAGCCGCTCATCGGTGGTGAAGATGATTTCCTCTTCCCCTTCGGTCCGCCGGGTAGTCACCTGCGTCCCCTGCGGGATCACCGGCACGGTCGTATCCTCCGGCGAAAGGGGCAGCGGGACCGACAACCAAAAGGTCAACTCTGTCCGCGCGCTGCTGGGTGGCTGGAGCTGGACACCAAGCAGGTTCAAAAACCGGATGTAGTTTTTCTCCGGCACCCGGTTCAGGCGATAGGTCAATAACTCCGTCATCCAGGCGAACAGTTCAATCAGGGTAATCCCCGGATCGCTCAGGTTGTAATCGGTCCATTCTGGACAGTAGCGGATGATGCGCAGCCGGGCTTCATCCACCAGATCTTTCTGGAAGCGCAGGTCATCCAAGATCGGCTCAGGTAATGGCATAAGGTCTCCTCAAATAACAATAGGTGAGCAGTTTTTAATGAGCAGTTCTTAGTGAGCGGTTCTTGGTGAGCAGTGAAAATCTAAAAGATATTTTACTGCTCTCTACTCACCGCTCACTGCTCACTGCTCTCTACTCATTCTGGCCCCATCAAATAGAAGGGGTAAACGATACTGCGGACGTTGTGCGTCGCCAAAACGCGGTAAGTGATCTCCACCAACATCGCGCCGTCATGATAGGGATCGGGGTAAGCGTTCACCCCCAGCACCTCAATGCGCGGCTCCCAGCGCATCAACGCCAACCGCACATAATAGGCCATGTCGGCCTGGGTCGTAGTGTTGAGCGGCGCGAACAGCAGCTCTTTGGCCCGACAACCAAACTCCGGCCGCATCACCCGCTCGCCCGGCGAGGTCTCCAGGATGATGCGGATGGCCTGTTCAATGTCGGCCTCGCCTCGGGCCAGCGCTACCTCACCGCGTTGATTGAGCTGGAGCGGGAAAGCCAACCCCTGCCCCAGAAACTCCCGTTTGCGAATGTCATCTTCCATGACTGTCCTTCAAAAATAGACCTGGGGGAATCCCTCTAAAAACAGTCAACCCATCCCTACTGGCAGTTGACCCGCACCTGACCGGGGAAAGTGACGCTGATCACGCCGCCGTAGGCACACATCAAGGTGCAGGTGTTGTTCAACGCCGGTTTCTTGTTAAACATGACCCGCACCGACCCCGGTATCCAGGGCGCGGGGATCACCGGGGTACAGGGCATGGGGGTCAACACCCCCAGCGCGGCCGCGGTCGCCGAAGCGACCGCCGGGTTCGCCAGGGAAGTACAGACCCCCGCCGGAATCAAATTCTTGAACGGAATGTTGTCCATGATCGTGGCGGCCGGCATATAGGTGAGGGTCACCCGGTTTTCGGGCGTCACCATAAACGTGATGGTGGCCCCGAAACTGCATTGCAACATCGCACCCATGCACAGGATCTGTCCCATTGTTGCCCCCTCTCTCTACTCACTGGCACGACTCACGAATGGCAATCGGCCCAAATAGAATTTTAGATGATGTCCAGCGCGCCGTTATTGATGCTCACCGCCGGGCCGGTCAGCGCAATCTGGGCACCGGCGGAGTCCTTCAGGGTCAGGCTGGCTGTGCCCTCTACCGTACAGGCAGCCGTGCTCTTGATCGTGCAGTTAGCGTTCGCCTTGATGTCGCAGTTGGCGGAGGCCTTGATCTCCAGATTGGAGCCGGCCTCCATCGTCACGGCCATCTTAGCCTTGATTTTCAGATTGTTGCCTTCCAGGGTCAGATCGCCGTTGGTACTCTTGACCGTCACCGCCCCCTTGCCCTCAATCGTGATGTCCTGCTCCGCCTTAACGGTGATCGTGTTAGAGGCTGTATCAATGACGATCTCGTTTTTGCCGCCTTTCTCGCGGATGATGATCTTTTCGCTGCCGTCCTCGTCACTCAGGATGATAATGTGGCCGGAGCGGGATTGAATGATCCGCTCCTTAGTTTTGCCGTCGGCAGTCGCCTCACTGGTGGGCTTGGGCGGCTCGTCCTGCCCGTTCCACAGCGCCCCTACGATGTAAGGGCAGTTGAAATCGCCGTGCTCAAACGCCACCAGCACCTCATCGTTGACTTCCGGGATAAAGTAGATACCGCGCTTCTTGCCGGCTCCCGGCGCGGCAAAGCGGACCCAGTCGCTCTCCAGCTGATCGTCCAGCCAGGGGTACTTGACCTTGACCCGGCCTTTGCCGTCAGGGTCGTTGGTATTGGTGACCAGGGCGGAGACGACGCCCAACGACACCCCTTGGGCCGCCGGCGCGGGTTCGCGGGGTCCCAGGAGATCGGCCAGCGTATCAGCATGGCGCCCATGGACGCTGAACCGCGTCTCGTAACCGCTCTCAGGGGTGTAAACATGGACCGCCGACGCGATGACATAGGTGCCGCTAAATTTCGTCCCGACCCCCGTCACGTTAATTTTGGTATTGGCCTTGACGGCTGGATTGCCGATGCAGACCCCTTCGGCCTGGACATAGTCGGTGCTGTGCGCATCGTAGCGCGCCTGGGCAAAAACGCCCGCTTCACTGGCATCCAACACCGGATAGGTCACTACCACATCCGGCGCCTCCCCGGTGAAAGCTTGCTTGGCCTTCGCGCCACCGTCGTCGCTGATCCCCCCCTGCTCGGCAGTACTGGTCGCCGAGCTCTTTTCGCCGGAGATCGCCTGTTTCTGCTTGGGGTCCCACCCCTTGACCACGGCCTTGCCCGCCTGGTGCATCCCACTCAAACGAGGGCGGAACGTGCGCAGCGTGATGCCCCAGACCAGGTCCACCGCGCTGCCGGTCGCCTGGTATTTTTTGAATTGGAGCGTATCGTCCACAAAATCCACCCGGTATCCCAACCGCTGGGCCAGCATCTGGATAAATTCCATATCAGTCTGGTTATACTGCCAGAGCACCGGATGCGTGCCAGAGGTACTCTCCACACTGGCCGAAAGGCCCGCCTCCCCCACCACTTTCTGGACCGCATCACTGTACGTCATGTTGGCAAACACGCGGGTCTTTTTGCCCCGGTGGAGGCGGTGCGATTTATCGTAGCCGCGCACCGTCAGCAGCACATGATCGCCCTCGGCAAATTCTGGTTCCAGGGCGGTCACTTCGCCCTTGAAAAGCGTCACCGGACTGCTGCCTACCTTGACAGAGACCTCCAGCGGTGCCCCCAGGGCGAACGGGTTGCTGTCCACCGTGCTGGTCGTCGCGCAGTAAAACGTGATCAGGCACATATCCGGCAGGTGCAAATTGCTGTCCACGACCAGCTGCACAATGTCGTTCTTCAAGTCGGTCGCAATTTCGGAGCCGTTCGCCTTAATTGTAAAGGCGACAATGCTGGTATATTCGGTTGAAGCTGGCATGGTCACACACTCCTGCCTGGCCTGGAGCCGGGTGCCGTTAAGGCAACGGGACGAGTTTCAACACCTGCCCCGGGTGCAAATCAAACGGATCGTCCAGGCCATTGGTTTGGGCGATATGACGCCATTGGGCCGCGTCGCCGTATTCCTGGTAGGCAATCCAGTCCAGCCGCTCCCCCTCGCGCACAACCCAGGTTTTCCGCGCCTTGCTGGCCGAGGTCGGGTTCTGGGTCTGTCCGCCCAGCTGTTGCTCGCTCTTAATTTCCTTGAAGGTCACCTTTACTTTCGCCCGGAGCGGCGTGCCATCGGGCAAGAAAAAATTATACGTCGCGGTGACGTTAGAAACGACGCCGATCAGGACATGCTTGCCGCCCCCCCATTCAAACTGGCAGTAAGGCGGGCGACGTTTGGTCGGATCCTGCGAATCCGGCTCTGAAAGGTCCAACAACGAGAAAATAAACTTGGTGAACTTTCGCACATCCTCCCCGGCCTGGACCGCCGGATCGGTCATCGTCTGGGTCGTATCAAACCAAAGCTCCACCGTGAAATCGGAGGGTCCCCCGCCCTCATAGCTATACTCAGGGTGATCCTTGCCGGCCACGTGGTGCGGCGTCCAGGTAGCCGTCCGGCCGAATTCCAGCGACGCCGGATTGTACATGCAGGTCAGTGACTTGCTCTCATCCTTAGTCCCGTCGGCCTTGACCACCACGATCCGGGCTTTGGTGACCGTCGGGCTGCTTGTAGGGGCACTCGTTGCCATGGCTACCTCCTGTTTACCAGCTGAAGCGCCGTTCGCGCTCCACAGCCAACATGCGTTTTAAAATGGGATAAATCCGCCGGGCCAGCTGCTCCAGGTCCACAGTGGAAGGCTCAACCGCTGCCGGCGATGGGGCGGTGGCCACCGTCGTCGCCGCGCGTTGCACGATGACCGACCCGACCTGTTCCGGGGTTAATTGGATCCGTGAGACACTCACGGGCGTCACCAACGGCATCGTCTGGACCACGGGCTCAGCCGGCGGGCTTTCCAGCTCCGGCGGCAAGGGTGGCGCGCCCTCGGCCGGGGCCGGCGTCTCCGGAGACGGGGCCACTAAGCGCCGCAACGGCATGACCAGCGGCCCTGGGCTCTGCCGGGGGGTCCACACTAACGGAACGGCCGGTGTTGAGGGGGGGGCGGCCGGCTCAGTGGGTCGCGGCTCAAATGGGCCGGCAGAAAGAGCCGGGGCTGGCTCCTCACCCGGCGGCAGCGCTTCGGCGGGCGCGACCGGCATAGGACCGGGAGCCGCTACCGCAGGCAACGGTTGCGCGGTCAAGCCGGTGGCCGGGTGTTCCGGTGGCGTTGGAGCGGGCGCGGGGCGGCGCTGTAGCGTCAGGGGCAGAGTAGATGCAGGCAACGCTACGGTTGGTGGTGCGGCAGCCGGCTCCGAGGTAGGGCCAGGGGGCGCGACCGGCACTGCCTGCGCCCGGGCGGCTACTTCCGGTGTAAGTGCCGCCGGTTCAACGGCCGGGGCCGCTTGGGGTGTGACCGGCGGAGTCACCGGCAGCTCCGGCACTACGGCCCGCTGCACCGGCTGCGTCCCGGCCGCTACCGGTGCGGTTGGGGCAGATATGACCGGGGTCGCGGTCGGCGCAGGGAGCGGCTCCGCAGGGGGCACGGCCGGCGCCGGCTCGTGAGGTCGCCGTTGGAGCGGAGGAAGCGGCCACGCCGTTGGTTCTGCCGCGGGAGGCGTGACGCTGGCAGCCAGCCCTTCTGGCGTTGGGCGCCGGCCATCCTCGCCGGGCAGTCCGGGGGGTGTCGCCTGGCGCTGGAGGCGCTCTGGGATTGGCTCTACGCTGGCCGGGGATGGCAATCCCGTTATGGGCTCCGCCGCTGGCCCGGTTGCGCTGCTGCCAGGTGGCGGAACGGGGGCCTCCGGGGGCGCGCCCTCCTGCCGTGGAAGGGGCGGGCGGGCACCAGGGCGCGGGGCCGGCTGAACCAGCGGCAAGGGCGCGGCCTGGGGCGGGGGCACCTCCACGGCGGGTGAGCTTCCCGCGCCCGGTTGCGGGGGCAGCGCGCTTTCAATGCCAGACGGTGGCTCAGCGGCGGGCCGGCATTGCACAGCTGGGGGCAACGGCGGTCCAACGACCTCTTCTGGGGGGGGACTTGCCGGCGGTAAGGGGGTGGCCGCTTCTGGTACAGTTTGAGCTGCGGGCGGTACCGGCTGGGCGGCCGGTGCTCCTCCCTCCCGGCGCTGGATGGCAGGCGCGAGGGGCAGTGGGGCCGCCATCACTGCTGGCGGCCGGCCGGGCTCCGCTGAAGGTTGAACCAGGGACGCCGCTTCCTGGAATACAGGGGATGGAACTGGCGCACCCGATACGGGAGGTGGCGCTGTTGCCGGTGCAACAGGCGACGGCAACGTTTCTTCCTGGGGTGCCGGGGGTTCCGCTACCCGCTGCTCGCCAGGGGGAACGGGAGGCGGTGGCAGGGGAGCCGCTGTAGCCGGGTGCGGCTCAGGGGCCGGCGTCGCTGCCGCGTGCCGTTGGATGCCCGCCGTTGGCGAAACCGGCACTGTTGATGGGAGATGAAGAGGCAGCGCTGGGGCGGGCTCCTCGGCTGCGGCCTGTCGCTGGACGCCCGCCGCTGGTGGAATTGCCGTTGACGCTGGAATCTGGGCCGGCCGCTCCGGGACCGGTTCCACCGCTGGCGAAACCGGCACTGTTGATGGGAGATGAAGAGGCAGCTCTGGGGCTGACTCCTCGGCTGTCGCCTCCCGTTGGACGCCTGCCGCTGGCGGCACCGGCGTTGTCAGGAGCGGAGCTGGCCGCTCCTGAGCAGGTTCCGCCTCTGATGGAGCCTGCGCTACGGCCGGGAGCCGGAGAGACAGCTCTGGGGCTGGCTCCGCCGTGGCCTGCCGCTGGACGCCCGTCGCCAGCGGGAGATGGGCCGGCGGCTCTGGAGGCGAGGTCACGGCCGGCCGTTGCCCGTCGGCCGTGGACGGGAGTGGCGCTGCCGCGGCCGGGGGCTGAGCCGGCGACTCCGGGGGCGGCAGCGTTTCTCGCCGCTGAACGCTGGCAGGCGGAGAACCCGGTGTTGTCAGCGGTGCCAACGGCAATGGTTGCCGGGGCGCTGGTTCGGGGACCGGCGGTATTTCCGCCGCAGGCGGGATTAAAACTTCCGGTCCTGCTTCCCGACTTGCCATACCTGGCGTGGGTGCCGCTGCCGGGGCGGTGACTGCCGATACCGCCGGTCCGGGTTCCTGGCTCTTGAGGTCCGGTTCCGGCGCTAACAGCTCCGCCGCCGGGTAAGCAGCTCGCTGGATTTCCGGCTCCAGACTCACAGCTGGGGATGGCGGAACGGTCAAGGGCATGACGGATTCCCATGCAGCCGGGACAGGCTCAGGCGGCGGTCTCACGCTGGCAGCTGCTTCCGCCGGCGGCTCAACCGGTGTGGCGACAGAGGGCGCAGAGGTCGCCGGGACCGGAGGCGGTGTGGGGCGGGCGGGCGGCATGGAAACCGGCGCCGCCTCACGTTGTACAGCCGCTGGCGTGGTCCGGCCGATTCTCTCCACCGGCGGCGTGGGCGAAAGCGCCGGAGCCTCCGGCTGGGGAGTTGGCCCGGTCGCCGGGGCACGCCGTGGCAAAGCCGGCCCCACCTGGGGTGGCCGGGCCGGCGGTAGCTCAAGTCCGGGAGAGGGGGGGGCGGGTAGCGCCGGCGTCTCTGCTAAAAAATCGGCTTCGGCTGGCTCAACCCAACGTTGAACGGCGGGCGGGGCAGACGGTGGCGCCGTCAAAGCCGCAGGCGGCTCTGGGGCAACGAGATCCGCTGGCGGCTCTGCCGCCAACCACGGCTCGGCTTCCGTTTCCTCAGCAGCCGTAGGCTCCGGTGTAAACTCTTCAATGATGGCCCGCCGCCGGATGGGCGGAGTAGCGGTCGGTGCGGGCGGCCGTGGCGGCTCCTGGACCGGAGCAGCCGCCAGCGGCTCCTCAGGCGGGCGCGGGCCACGGGTTGAGGGGGCAGCCAGCTCACGCGGGGTCTCGCGGGCCGGGGCAGGAGTTGCCGGCGCGGGCGCGGTGGCTGGACGCGCAATTTCTTCGCCCGGCTTCATCCTTGCTGGTCCGGTGGGTTGCTCCTGGCGTTGGACCGGCTCGCCAATCCGCACCCGCCGCAGTTCCGACAATGGTATGGCTTCGGCAGGGGGCGGGGTAGTGGGCAGCTCTTCTATCTTGGAAATGGGCCGCAACCGCGGGCGTTCGGCCGGTGGCTGTTCCGACCTGGCCTGCACCGCGGGCGCGGGTTGAGAGGCGGGGGCCTCAGCTGAAGGAGTCGCTTCGGCAGCGGAGCGCTGGGACGCTCCCTCTATCACTTGGGTTAAATAGGCGACGGAGGGGGCATTCTTTAACCAGGCCGGCACCTCTTCCTGCGGCTGTTGCTCTGCGGTGGGCCCGGCTTCGGCGGCACCGGCCCAAACCATGCCGGGGTGTTCAGCTCCCAGCGCCAGCGGCTGGCGCTCATATTTGCTGGCCGACTGCTCCAGCCGTTGCACAACGGTGCCCGCGTAAGTATCCAGCCTGACCGGCGCCATTTTATCCACAAGGGGGCGCCAGGTCGCCAGGGAACTGACCGTGGTCTGGGTCTGGGCCGCCAACGATTGAGCCTGGGGCGCGACCAGCGTTACCTGGCGCTGCGCCCGGAGGCTGGAGGGGGCAACGTCCGGCGCGCCCAGGGCCAGCTGACGCTGCACCCACGGCGAGAGCACCCGGCTGGTTTGCAGCAGCCGGCCCACGATCCGCTGCGCCAACGGCATGGCCTGCTCCACTGTGGCCGGCTGCGGTTGTGCGGGACCTTGCTCGGAGGTTGGTTCGTCGCTCATCGTTCACTCGCTGTCCAGATCGCTCTGTACGCCGGGCCGGATATCCTCGTCAGGAAGAAGCCGCCAGCGTGATGCCGCCGTGTGCCAGTTCCAGGCTCTCTATGGCCGCCTCGTTGCTGGCGGCGTTCAAGGCTGGCCCCTCCCATTTAACGGGGAAAGCTCCGACCACGTTCCAACGGCGCACCACTTCCCCCAGGACGTTGTAGAGAATAATCGTGACATTTTTGCGGGTTATCAGGCCGTTGTACAGCCCGGTACAATACCAGTCCCATAAGCTGCGGTCGTCGGTGATGCCCCGTTTCAGCACAAGGTTGGAATAGGTAACACGGCCGGGCAGCATGTGCACATAATCGTTGCGCCCCCCTTCGTAGATTTTCTCTACCTCCCGCGTGATGGTCAGCCCGGTACAATCGCGGAACATGCCCACGACGATCCCCTCAATCTCCACGTGGAATTTAAAAACCGGCGCAGTATCCTTACGCGGTGTCACGCCACCAGAAGTCGTCATCGTTCATCCATTCCTTTCTCGTTACCCCCGAGCGCCTCACCAACCTCGCCGCTCGGCTTCCACTCGCAGTTCCTCTTTGAGCAGGGCGTACACTTTCTCGGCCAAGGCCTGTAAATCAACGTCCGACCAGGTTGTTTCTTCCTCAGCGGCGAGGGGCTCTACGGTTTCGCCTTCAGGCGATTGAGTCTCCATGCTTGACACGCTCCGTTATCCAGCGCGTGGCGGATAGGGTCACGCGCTCAGGTGCCTGCTGCTTCATTCAGTCGCCGGTTGATTTTGGCGATCTCCTCCACCCACTGCCGCCGCTCCCAATGTTCCAGGCCCATGATCTCTTCATGCGGCCAGTGAAAATGATAAGCGATGTAGGCTACCTCCTCGTGCAGGCGGTCAAGGGGATAGCCTACGATGCCCCCCCCAGGTCAGCTAAATCCACCTCAAACTCGGTGCGGCATTGAGGGCAGGTCACCGGCAGGTGGCTGGTACCGCTTTCGTTGATCCGGCGATAGAATTCCTGGAGATAGGCCAGGTCGGCCGCAAACAGATTCTCAATGACACCGGTGTTGATGTTGGGCAGGTCGCCCAGGCGAACGATGACCCGCGATAACAGGATGATGATCAGGTAAGCCTGATTGCTGCGCACGCGCAGGTCCCGCAGTGGTGCGATCTCATCCATCGCGGTCGCCAGCCGCATGACGCCCTGGCGGTGGACGACATTGCGCTCGTCCACGTACCCTATGGGGAGAGTGAACTCAAATTCAGTTTGTATCGCCATAGTTGTGCTCCCGCACCCGCAGCCCGCAACGGTCCCCGCTCCGTTGCGGGCCCGTCTGGCTGCGCAAGCCGTTTTTCCCTCGGCAGG
>Ga0067045_1028334_pt1 | contig 36014 bp, 34 predicted proteins | sample TerdegcTABiofilm_FD_59184 | JGI IMG/M metagenome (GOLD analysis project Ga0067045, IMG submission 59184) | Combined Assembly of (Gp0054472, Gp0054536) Wastewater bioreactor microbial communities from Singapore -Terephthalate degrading...
GGCCACAAGCCGCGAAACGGCCTCTTCCCAGTCGCGTGGATCGGGTCCGACCGGAATCCCCAGGGGCTCGGCCTCCGGCGTCCGGTAGGGGGCGAGGTCGGACAGCACTCCGGCCGCGCCCAGGGCCGCGTACTCCAGGGCCTTGATGTCGCTTTTGGCCCGGTTGAAGGGCGTGTCGCGCAACGGGGCCAGCCCGATGTCCGGGGCCAGCGTGACCAGGCGGCGGACGTACTCCCCGTAATCGTCGGTGAAGTCCAGGACCGTGCCCAGGGAGAACGGCATCACGGCTGCCGGGGAACAGCCGAAAAAAAACAGCTCGACCCCGGCCCCGAAGCGGTTCTTGACCGCGGCCAGGGCGGGCAGGATCATGTCCAAATCCCCGGTGTGGGTGGGGGTTCCCGCGAAGACGACGCGCACGGGACTTCCGGGCGGCCGGGAACGCCTGCGGGCGACGGAAAAGAGCCGTTCGTCCACAAGGTTGGGCAGGACCTCCACCCGTCTGGCCACATCCGCGAACACCCGCCCGAGTTCCGGCGTGGAGACGGTCAGGGCGTCGGCCCGGGCGGCCAGGTCGCGGCAAAAGGGCGCCACCGACGCCAGCCGGGCGGCCATGGGATGGTCCGGGGGGACGGCCCCGAAGCGGTCGTCCAGGTCATAGAGCACGGGCCGGCCCGAGCAAAGCGCCCGGTCCACGATCGGCCACGTGGCTTCCATGGGGAAATAGCGCTGAAAGATCACCACGTCCGCCGCGTCCATGGCCCCGGCATCCACGGCGTAGTTGCGGCCGTCGCTGGTCGCCGCCCACCTCACCCGGACCCTGTCGCCCAGGGCCCTGGCCGGGTCCAGGATGCGCAGCCGGGCGCAGGCATAGCGCGGCAGATCAAGGGAATACACGGCCACGGACAGGGGCTTTGCCGACATGACGCTCCCTGACGGGCGGGCGGACTCGAGGCCCGTCCCCCTTACGGCATCCTACAGGTTCTTGTCGCAGTACTGGGCGCACAGTTCGGCGGCCCTGCCCACCGAACTCTCGCAGGCATTGCCCACGCTTTGCCGAGCCAGACGCTCCTGGACCGCGTCACAGGCCTTGCGGCACTGGGCGCTCGTGGGATAGGTCTTCACGAACACGCCGGCGAACTCGTCGCACACATCCCGGCAGTCGTCGGACGCCCCGGAAACGCACAGCCCCATGAAGTCGCCAAGGGTCATGCGGGCATCCTTTTCCGCGCAGGAAAAGGCCATCCCCGCTGCGAGAACCGCCAAAACCATCCCAAGCACCCGAATGCGCATCGCCTTCACTCCTCTTTTATCCTGTTCGTCGGGGATATCCCTGCCCACGCGGGCCATTGCGCCGCAATACGGCGGCGGGCCGCATCGGACAAGGCCCACACGCCGTTTCAGACAAGTAGCCGTGTTGCCCCCGGCCTGGCAAGGCCCGATACGTTCCGATCGGGAATCGTCCCGCCGGGGGGTAAGGTTTTCCTCCTGCGCGTCCGATAGCATCATTTAAGAAAAGGAATCCCCATATGTCCCTGCGACCCCTCCTGGTTCTCGGCGCGACGCTGACGGCGCTTTGCCTGTCGACCCAGACCGCGTCGGCCAAAAGCGCGGCGACCAAGATCGCCGGGCTTGAGCAACGCTACCAGCAACGCATAATGCGTCACGAACAGCGCCTCACGCGCCTGGACAAGGTCATCACGGCCTACGATCCCTCGAACATCTTCGCACGCGTCGAGGCGGTCAACGCCGCCCACGAGGCCCGCCACGAAGCCAGGGTGGCCCGGGGCGAGGCCATGGCCCTGGCCGCCGATGGCAAAAAGGTCACCATCCCCGGGGTATCCCAGGCTCCCCGCCGCTGATCCGGTTCATCGCGCCAGCGTCTTGCCTCAAGGGCGGTCTTGCGGTTATGGCCATCAAAACCGCAACAAAAAGGGTCTTCCATGCTCCACCACAGTCTCCTGATCCTGTCCCTGCTGCTTCTGACCTGCGCGCCGGCACTGGCCCAATCCCCCCCCCCGGCCAGCCTGGGAGGCTTCGATCTGGGCGAGGACTCGGCCCGCTTCGGCCGGCATCTGACTCCGGGCAAGCCCAGGCCCCTGGAGGATGCGCCCTATCTGACGCGGCGGAACATCAAACGCTCGGGGGCCTTCCGGGGAGGATACATCCTGACCGGAACCTGCGCGGCGCCCGGCAAGGTGACCCGGATCAAGCTCAAATACACCGACGGCAGCGAGGAGTTTTTCCGTCGCCTCTGCGGGGCCCTCATGGACCGCTACGGCCTGCCCGCGGAATACAAAGGCGACCTGGAAGGGCTGGTCCTGGGCAACAAGTGGAGCTTCACCAACGAGCGGGGCGAATCCGTAAGCCTCATGGTGCAGCATTCGGAGGCCGAGGGCCTGGACCACGACAAGGGCAACACCATCAAGCTCACCAACTGGGGACTGGTCGACTCCGAGCGCTCCTGCCACCAGGCCAAACACCCCAAGGCCGCCCCGCTCTCTCCGGCTCCGGCCAGCCTGGACGGCTACCTGCCGCGCTGACGCCTCGCCGGCCTTCGCCGCAACGGATTCCGCCGCACATGCCACGCACTGCACATCATCCCTAACCGCAGCGTTTGACCGCATTGCCATTGATTCATTCCGTATATGAAGTTGAGCATTCAAAAAAATTATTGTCCATTTTGATTTTTCTCTTTGAGAGATCGTGACGAATGTGATAATACGATTATATTCTGTATGAATAATCCGGACAGGAAAATATCCACCTGCTTATTCTTTGCAAGCAGAGACAAGGCGGCTGCAATAATCTCCATAACGATATCGAAGGATTTCTTTCAAGATTGATAATAAACCGCCCGGAGGACATCCAATGGCCCAGAGACAAATCCTTGACACGAAGATATCGACGAAAATTATCGCCATAATATTATTGACTATTTCCTTGTTTCTCTGCGCCATTCTGTTTTATTTCGTCCCCTCGGCCGGACGCGAAATGCTGCAAAGCCGCAAGCAAAGCCTCAAGGATATCGTCGACGTGTCCTATTCCCTGATCGAGGAATACGAAAAACGCATCCAGAAGGGGGAGTTCGGCCCGGAAGAAGGCCGGAAGCGGGCCATGGAACGCATCAAGGGCCTGCGCTACGGCCAAAACGACTACATCTGGATCAACGACACCACCCAGCCCTGTCCGGTTATGATCATGCATCCCATAAGTCCGGCCCTGGACGGCAAGACGCTCAACGATCCGAAATTCAACGTGGCGTCCATGATGCAATTCGGCGCGCAGGGGGAGGAAGTCGACACGGGCGGCGGCAAAAACCTGTTCTCGGCCATGGTCGAGGTCAGCCTGAAAAGCGGAGACGGCTATGTGGCCTATGACTGGCCCAAGCCCACGCCATCCGGGCCCACCAAGGAACTCTTCCCCAAGCAGTCCTACGTGAAATTGTACAAGCCATGGGGCTGGGTGCTGGGCACGGGCCTCTACGTGGACGACATCGAGGCCCGGATTTCGGGCATGAGGTGGACCATGACCGCCGTTGCCGCCGGGATCATGATCCTGGCCCTGATCGTCGGCCTGGTGGTCATGAACACCATCACCCGGCCGATCGCCGCCCTGGTGCGCTATGCCGCCGAGATCTCCTCGGGACGCCTCGACGCGGCCATTTCCGGAACCTTCCACGGCGAGACAGGCACCCTCAAGACCGCCATCGGCGGCATGGTGAGCGACCTGAAAACAACCATCGCCTCGGCCGAAGAGGCCAAACGCACGGCCCAGGAAGAAGCCCAGAAGGCCACCGAGGCGGGACGCGAGGCCGAGGAGGCCCGACGCGCCGCCGAGGGGGCCATGCGCCAGGGCATGCTCCAGGCGGCCGAAAAGCTCGAACAGGTGGCGGCCCGCATCAACGCGGCCGCAGGCGAACTGTCGGCCAAGGCCGAGGAGTCCGCGCGCGGGGCCGAGCAGCAGACGAACCGTCTGGCCGAGGTGGCCTCGGCCATGGGCGAGATGAACACCACGGTCCTCGACGTGGCCAAAAACGCCTCCACGGCGGCCCATAGCTCGGGCGAGGCCAAGACCAGGGCCGAAGGCGGCGCGGAGATCGTGGGTCGGGCCGTGCGGTCCATCGTCACCGTCAAGGAACAGTCCAGGCAGCTCAAGGAACACATGGCCGACCTGGGCGCCAAGGCCGAGGGCATCGGCCGGGTCATGAACGTGATCTCGGACATCGCGGACCAGACCAATCTGCTGGCCCTGAATGCCGCCATCGAGGCCGCGCGGGCGGGCGAGGCCGGACGCGGCTTCGCCGTGGTGGCCGACGAGGTCCGCAAGCTGGCCGAAAAAACCATGAGCGCCACGCGGGAGGTCGGGGACGCCATCCGCAGCGTGCAGGACGTCACCAAGACCAACATGGAGGGGGTCGACCGCTCCACCAAAACCATAGAGGAGGCCGCGGACCTGGCCCAGTCCTCGGGAAAGGCCCTGGACGAAATCGTCCATCTGGTGGAAACCGCCTCGGACCAGGTGCAGACCATCGCGGCGGCGGCCGAGGAACAGTCCGCAGCCAGCGAGGAGATCAACCGGGGCATCGAGGAGGTCAACAGCGTTTCCCTGGACACCGTCGAGGCCATGCGCCAGTCGACCCAGGCCATCGACGAACTGTCGCGCCAGGCCCAGGAGTTGAGCCGCCTCATCAACGAGCTCAAGGCGTCCTGATCGGACGCCTCGTTCCCACCCGGGCCTGTCGCGGCCGGCCGTTGCCCATCGGCCCGGGTCGGGGTATGGTCCCTTGGCGTCGTTTTTCCCCAACAAAGCCAAGGCACCCCCATGTCCGCAAAAAAACTCCGGCCCAGGCTGGTCTACGCCGACGCCTCGGGCCGGATCTACGACCATCCGGACCTTGAGATGCTGGTGCGCCGGGGCGCGCACATCGTCCCTCCCCGGCCCGACGAACTGATCCCCCTGCCCCCTGAGAGCGAGCTTTTCCTGTTGCCCGGGCGCACGGCCCTGGGACTCGATCCCGAGACCGGCCGGGTGGAAGATCTCGGGGAAACGGCCGTGGCCGCCTTCATCTGTCCCGGGCACACGCTTTCGGCCCAGGCGGCCTATGCCGCGAACCCCGGCGCGCCCGTCCTGCCCCTTTTCGCCTACGGCGCGGTGGGTTTCGCCCGGGACCGCTTCTATGTGGCCGCCAGGCGGGTGGACAGCGACCAGCGCCAAGTCTTTACCGGCATCTCCCGCTCGCGCATCGCCAAGGGCGCCGGGGCGCTCTTGCGCGCTTACCCGCAAAACCGGCTGATCGCCCATCTGTCCCGGTGCGCCCTGACCTACTGCTGTCCGGCGGCGAAAAACCTGGCCCTGGGCCGCTTCGAGGCCCCCCTGCCCACATCCAGGACCTGCAACGCCCGATGCGTGGGCTGCCTTTCGCTGCAGGACCCGGACTCGGGATTCCCCTCCACCCAGAACCGCATCGCCTTCACCCCCCGGCCCGAGGAGATCGTCCAGGTCATGACCGCCCATGCAGGCCGCGAATCCAGGCCGATCCACTCCTTCGGACAGGGCTGCGAGGGCGAGCCGCTGACCGAGGCCGCGACCATCTCCCGGGCCGTGGCCCTGTTCCGCAAAGGGGGCGGGCCGGGCACAGTGAACGTGAACACCAACGGCAGCCTGCCGGATCGGGTGGAGGATCTGGCCCGGGCCGGATTCGATTCCGTGCGGGTGAGCCTCAACAGCGCCGACGAACGCCTGTACGCGGCCTATTACCGGCCCAAAAGCTACGCCTTCGGGGATGTGCGGGAATTTTTGGCCAGGGCCAAGGCGGCCGGGCTTTTCGTGTCCGTGAACCTGCTCTTTTTCCCGGGGGTGACGGACACCGAGGCGGAATACGCGGCCCTGGCCGGACTTCTCGGGGACGTCGGGGCGGATTTCGTGCAACTGCGGAATCTGAACCTGGACCCGGAACTCTATCTGCGGCTGGTGGCGGAAAGCGGGGCGCGCACCGAGGCCGAGCTTGCGGCCTGCATGGGGCTTGAGAACTTCATGGCCCGGCTCTCCGGGGACTGCCCAAAGCTGCGCTTCGGCTATTTCAATCCGGCCCTGCCCCTGCCCGCGTCCCCCGCGTCATAAGGCCCGCGCGAACCGGAACGGGCCGCCACAAACGGCGAAACGTCCGGATCGGCAAAAATCGCAACGCTACGGGCCGGGTTCCGAACCGCCCTCGCCCGTCATCTCCACGACCACCCGCTCCTGGCCCGGCTTTTTCAGGCGCTCGATGGTGCCGATGATCTGGGCGTATTCGTGCTGGCCCCGCAGGCGCTGCACGACATCCTCCCCGATCTCCGGGGGCACGACCAGCATGTAGCCGATGCCGCAGTTGAAAATCTGGAGCATCTCGGGCCAGGAGAGCCCGCCCCGGGACTTAAGCCACTCGAAGACCGGCGGCACGTCCCAGGTCCCCATGCGGATGTGGGCGGCCACGCCCCGGGGCAGGATGCGGGCCACGTTGTCGTAGAAACCACCTCCGGTGATGTGCGCCATACCCCGGATGTCCAGATCGCGCAGAAGATTCAGGACCGGCTTGACGTAGATGCGGGTGGGTGCCAGGAGGGCGTCGGCCAGGGTGGTGTCCGTTTCCGGAAGGATGTCCGTGGGCTTTTGACCGGACTCGGCGAGAATCTTGCGGATCAGGGAATAACCGTTGGAATGCGGCCCGGAGGACTCGATGCCGATGATCACGTCGTCAACGGCGATGCTCGACCCGTCCACGATCCTGGAGTTGTCCACGATGCCCACGCAAAAGCCGGCCAAATCGTAAACGCCCTCGGGATAGAAGCCGGGCATCTCGGCGGTCTCCCCGCCCAAGAGGGCGCATCCGGCCTCGCGGCAACCGTCGGCCACGCCCTTGACCACCTGCTCGGCCTGGGCCACGTCGAGTTTGCCCGTGGCGAAATAGTCGAGAAAAAAAAGCGGCTTGGCACCTTGGACCAGGATGTCGTTGACGCTCATGGCCACCAGGTCGATGCCGATGGTGTCGTGCCGGCCGAACTGCTGGGCCAACTTGAGCTTGGTGCCCACGCCGTCGGTGGAGGCCACCAGGACGGGTTCGGCGTAAGCCCCCGCGTCGAGCTTGAACAGCCCGCCGAAACCGCCGATATCGGACAGGACCCCCTTGCTGTAGGTGGCGGAAACCAGGGATTTGATGCGGGAAACCAGCGAATTCCCGGCCTCGATGTCCACTCCGGCCCGCTTATAGGCCTCGGCCCTGTCGGCCATATACACAACTCCTTGAACGTGGTAATGCGCTAAAACAAGTCCATACCCTTTTTACCTTGGAAGTACAAGGAGTCCTGGCCATGACCGGGCGTATCGGGAATCGGGCGGCGACGGAACGAACCAGGGGATGGGGCCTTTGCCGACGGCTTGCCGCCATGTCCCTGGCGGTTCTGATCTTGTGGCCGTGCCCGCGGACGGCGCGCGCCGATACGGACCAGAGCCCTCCGCCCCAGGCCCCGCCGGCACAGACGGACATCGGGGAGCCGGACGAGGCCCCCCGGCGCGATTTCCGCATGGGCACCCGCGACAACATGCGCATGGGCCGAAACAAGGAAGGCGACCTGATCATGGAAGTCGAGCCGAGGCCGCCCAAGGGTCAGGACGCCTCGGCCCCCCCCATTTACGTCTACCCCCAGGTCTACCCGGGCTATTCGGGCGCCGTCCAGGGACAAGGCGCGACCACCGGCCAGGGGACGACGTCCGGACAGGCGAACGCCCCGGCCAGACAGGCTCCGCCCATGATCTATTCCCCAAAAGGGCCGGGACAAGGCCCCGGCGGCATGATGCCGGCGCCCCCGGGTCCGGGACGGGGAGGGGCGGGCGGCATGGGCATGCCCCAGAGCCCGGGCCAGGCCCCGGTCACGGCCCAACAACCGCCGACGGGCCAGCCAAGCCCCTCTCAAACCATGGAAACGCCGGCCGGCACGGAGGACCAAGCCACACCCTGAGCGGGGGTTCACAGCCCTGGTCCGAAAAACGGCCGACCCAACCACGAGCAAGGGGGAAAAGCCATGCATGAGGCCGCGTTATGGAAACCCCTGGAGAATCGCCGCGTCCAGTGTCGCCTGTGCTCCCATTTCTGCCGCATCGACGAGGGCGAAAGGGGGAAGTGCGGGGTGCGGGAAAACCGGGACGGCAGGCTGTACACCCTGGTCTACGCCAAGGTGGCGGCGACGAACCTCGACCCGGTAGAAAAAAAACCCCTCTACCACTTCCTGCCCGGGACCATGTCCTTTTCCTTCGGGACCATGGGCTGCAACCTCTCGTGCCTGTTCTGCCAAAATGCCTTCCTGTCCCAGACGCCGCGAACCGGAGGCGCCGTCGAAGGACGGAACATCACGCCCCAGGAGCTTGTGGCCGCCGCCCTGGAAAGCGGCGCGTCGAGCATCTCCTACACCTATTCCGAACCCACGATTTTTTTCGAGCTCATGCGCGACACCGCAAGAGAGGCCAAACGGAAGGGGCTTAAAAACATCATGGTCTCCAACGGATTCCAAAGCCCCCAATGCCTGGAGGAACTGGCCCCGCTCATCGACGCGGCCAATATCGACCTCAAGGCCTTCACCGACGATTTCTATCGCAACGTGTGCGGAGCCAGGCTCGAACCCGTGAAAAAGAATCTGGCGCACATCCGCAAGCTGGGCTGGTGGCTGGAAGTGACCACACTGCTCATCCCGGGCCTCAACGACGCCGAATCGGAATTGCGGGAGATGGCCGCGTTCCTGGTCTCCGAGATCGGAGCGGATACGCCCTGGCACCTTTCCCGGTTCCACCCGGACTACCGCATGACCGACCGACCGCCAACGCCCGCGTCCACCCTGGCCATGGCCAAACGGATCGGCGTCGAGGCCGGATTGCGCTTCGTCTATGTGGGAAACCTGGGGCCCAATGAACAAAACGACACCCTGTGCCCCTCCTGCGGGGCGCTTCTGGCACGGCGGGCGGGATTCTCCTGCGGCCCGGTGCGGCTGAAAAACGGGGCCTGTCCGGAATGCGGGGCCGCCGTGGCCGGGGTGTGGGGACCGTAAGCCCAGGCCCGTCAGTTTGCGGAAAAGACCGTCCTGGACATGAAGGCCATGACCGCGTCGAGAAGAATGTCGTTGCCCTGCTTGTTGAAATGACAGCAGGTGTCGAAATAGAGGTCTTCGCGGACGTTCTGGAAGACCATGGTGGCGTCGAGGAAATCGACCCCGGCCTCTTTCAGCTCGGGAATGCGGCCGGCCAGGAGTTCGTATCCCCTGGCCGTGGTTTCGGCCACGCCGGGGGTCGTGCTTATCGCGATCTCCCTTTCCCTTTCGGACAACGGCTTTGACCCGGGGACATACTGATTGGGCTGCAACACGTGCACGTAGGCGAACCGGCCGCTTTTCGCCAGATCGTTCACGAGCCGGCTCGAAACGGCCCAGTTCTCGGCCAGCCGCTCCCGCAACTCGTCCGGTGACCCCTCGTTCGAAGGACCTTTCTGGAAGGTCGCCAGGGTTCCCGGCGACCGTTCCAGTTCGTCCAGAAGCTGCCGAGCCTTGCCGGAAAGCACGTTATCCGCCAGAACCCAGGTCAGGTTGGCGATCATGGACCGGTCCAGCACGGCCGAGGAAAACCACCCGGACAGGGTGGTCCTCACCCCGTCGGCCAGGGTCAATTCGCCAATCAGGGTCCGTCTTCTGGCGTCTCCCAGGCCGGCGGTCAGGTCTTTCCACATGGTGGGATAGAACACGAACACGCCGTTCGGATAATTGTCGTTGAACGGCAGGGTGATCTCGTTGAATCCGTCGATATTGATCAATAGATCGATGCGCGCCCCGAGGGAAATCAGATAATTCACGGCCAGAAGCTGTTGCGGCTGCTTGTAGCCGGCGATGGCCACACAGGCCAGATTGATGTTTCTTCCGGCAAGCCCCGGGATTGCGGACAACCTCCTTTCAAGCTCCTCGGCCTCCAGAACGAAAAAATTCGCGGCCACGGACCCTCCGGCGACCACCACATTGTAATCGCGCGCGGCGTCGCTGTTCAGGATGTCCTCGCCGACGAACCCCAGGGGATTGACGTTGATGTTGTAAGACGCGTCATAGACGAACCCCAGATACGGATGGGGGATATACTGGTATTGCTTGGTCCGGCCGGCGGTGATCAGCCCGGCCTGGTTGAAGTCGACGGAGATCAGGGCATGACGCCTTTCCCTGACCTGTCCCGGCCCCTCGAAAAAGGCGGCCAGCATGGCGTAGGAGCCGATCTCCAGAAGCACCAGGGGCAGAAGCACCAACACGGCGGCATGGATGACACGTCGTTTCTTCACGATCGGAAAAACTCCAACTGCCTTATGACAGGGGTTAGGCCGGATATCGGCAAGAAGCGTCTTTTTCCCGAAATAGGGGTTCGTAGTTCCCCATGCTCCGCCTGTCAATGAAAAACCCGGCGAGGTCCGCAACTCAGGGGCATCGTCCTTGACCCGACGCGCCAGGGGAGCTTCCGCATCCGGGAGGGACCGCTCCCCGGCCTCCGCGTTCCCGCATCGTGTATGCTCCGTAAATCCGGGTCCCCTCGCGCCGGACGACGGCGGCCGCACTTCTGCTCCCTGGCGCACTCCTTGCCGTGCATGCAACTCATATCTATTACACAAATACATTGCATTGGTTTTCATAATCAACTATAGGTGGTTGCCGATCAGCCGCCCTGCGTCAGGGTGGCTCACGTAAACCGGGCCAGGATGCTCCCACGCCCCGGCGGGGTCCGACAGAATGCGCCACTGGCGCAAAGACCATCAAAACCCGCAACGCCGGGATCGACTCCAGAAACCACACCCGGACATGCCCGGCCGCGACAGAGGGTGCACGGTCGACGGAAACGACACGAGGGAACAAAGACCTTGATTCGAGGGCACAGTTGAAAAGCCGGAGCTCGGTCCTCCTTCAAGAAGATGACGTCCGCGCCGCAGCATGGCCGAATTCTGGCGGGATCGGCACGAGGGTCGTCGCTCGGACAAAAAATTGGCGATTGCCCAAAGTGCTGCAGGTTGCCCTGTTCCCCTGCGCGGTGCTCTTCCTCTGGTGGCTTTTGGGGCGTTGCGGCCTTTTGAACACCTACCTCACCCCCCCGCCGGGCGCGGTCTGGGATGCGGGGGTCAAGGCCCTGGCCAGCGGCGAGTTGTGGGAGAATGTCTGGGTCAGCCTGGCGCGGGTGTTCGCCGGTTTCTCGCTCACGGTCGGCTTGGCCCTGCCTGTCGCCGCGCTGTTCGCACTGATGCCGGACCTGGAGCGCGTCTTCAAGCTGCCCTTGGAGTTCATGCGTATCACCCCGCCTCTGGCTCTGATCCCGTTGCTGATCCTTTGGCTCGGCATCGGCGAAGCCACGAAAATAGCGATCATCGTGCTGGCCAGTTTTTTCCCCGTCTACCTCAACGTCGTCGAAGGGCTGAAGAACACGGACCCCCGGCTGCGGGAAATGGCCAGGACCATCGACCTCACCCCCTGGGATACTTTCCGGCATGTCTTGCTTCCCTCCACGCTGCCCGCCGTGATCACGGGGCTGCGTATCGGGTTCGGCTACAGCTGGCGCGCCCTGATCGGCGCGGAGCTCGTGGCGGCGGCCTCGGGCCTCGGCTACATGATCCTGGACGCCGAGGAACTGGCGAGGCCGGACAGGATTTTTGTGGGCATCCTGTGCATCGGCGCTCTGGGCTATGTATTTGACGTCCTGCTCTCCCAGGCCGCTGTCCGGCTTGGGCGCCGCCTGCATCTGGCAAAGGGGCCCTAGCATGGTGGGCATCACGGTTTCAGGATTGCGCAAAGCCTACCATACGGGCGAGCGTCATGTGCAAGCCTTGGACGGCGTTTCCTTTCAGGTCCAGGGAGGGGGGGTCCTGGCCCTGATCGGATACAGCGGGTGCGGCAAAACGACACTTTTCAGGCACATCGCGGGCTTGGAACAGCCAGACGGCGGCAGCATCGTTTTTTCCGGCCATGAGCGCCCCCGCCTGGGCATGATGTTTCAGGAGCCGAGGCTGTTACCCTGGCTCACGGTGCGGGAAAATCTGCTGCTGGCGTTAAGGCGCACCACGTTGAAAGACCATGGGGCGGTGGTTCAAGAGGCGCTTGTCCAAGTGGATTTGGCCGATTGCGGTCAGAGCTATCCGGACCAGCTGTCGGGGGGCATGGCGCAACGGGTGGCCCTGGCCCGGGCTTTATGCCGCCAGCCCGACCTCCTGCTCATGGACGAACCCTTCGGAGCCCTGGACGCCCTGACCAGATTGCAACTGCAGGCTGAACTTTCGGGCATACTCGGCCGCCGCCGCATGACCGTGCTCTGCATCACCCACGACATCAGCGAGGCCGTGACCCTGGCGGACCGGGTGCTGGTCATGGCGGCCGGCCGGATCGTGGCCGACAGGCCCATTCCCCTGCCGCGCCCCAGGGAAGCGGGCCATCCTGAGTTCGAACAATTGAAGAAACAGCTCCTTCAAACCATTCTCGGCAACAGGAACTGATCAGGAGGACCTCCAATGAGCCTGTCAAGAATCTTTTCGGGAGCCATTGCCGCCCTGCTGCTCCTTGCCCTGCCGTTCGTGGCGGCGCGTGCGGAGACAGTGAAGGAACTCAATGTATCCTATGTCAAATCCCCCTTTAATCTTCAGATAATGGTCATGAAATCCAAAAAGATGCTGGATCAGGAGTTCGCGGCCGACGGCATCGCCGTGAACTGGCACGAGATCACCTCCGGCGCCAAACAGGCCGAAGCCATGGCGGCGGGATCCCTGGACATCGCCTCGGTGATCAACACCACTTCCGTGCTTTTGGCCAATGCCGGGGGCAATCCCGTGCGCGTCATCGGCGGCGTGAGCCGCCCAAGCAAGACTTTTGCCATTGTGGCCCGCAAAGACGGCCCAAAGACCATAGCCGGGCTCAAGGGGAAGATGGTGGCCGGGCCTAAAGGCACGGTGCTGCACCAGACCCTGCTTGCGGCGCTGGCCAAGGAAGGGATGAAGGCCGACGACGTTCAGTTCGTATCCATGGACTTGCCCAAGGCCCGTGCGGCCATGCTCGAGGGGCAGGTGGACGCCGCACTGCTTGCGGCCAGCCTGATCATCAAATCCGTGGAAGCCGGGGCTCATGTGCTGACCACGGCGGACGGCCTTGTGGCCCCGGTGTTGGTGAGCGCCGCTTCCGCGGATTTCTCGGCCAGGCATCCTGACATGGTGGCCCGCTACCTCAAGGTCTTCCGCCAGGCCACTCGGTTCATCAAGGAAAACAAGGAGCAGGCCCTGGCCATCGGCATCGAGGAGCATGGCATATCCATGGAAGAGGCTGCCCAGCTCTATGATTGGGCCGCATTTACCGATCACCTCGAAGGACGCGATATCGCCAGCATGCGCGATGATATGGCCTTCATGCGGGAAAACGAACTTATAGAAAAGGACCTTGATCCTGCAACGGTCTGCCTGCCTGCGGCATTCATGGAGTAACGCATGCGCCAGTTCTTCATGGTTGCGGAACGCGGGGTGGCGATCCCTGTGACACGGGAACACCTGCTCTTTTATTCAGGGCCTTCCCAGATCATCGCCTCGGCCCTGATGTTCCGACTGTTCTGCCAAGCACTGGACGAACTGTCTCCCGAAAGGCCGCCAGAGCGCACGTGCATCTCCTTTCTCACGGCCTTTCCGGGGCAGGGCATCCTTGATTGCATGGAATACGTGAGCAGGTCACGCACACTGGATCATGGGCGCCTTGTCATCGCGGCCACGGCAGGTCCGCTTGAAGCGCCGAAGGCCCTGCCCGGCAGGTTGTATTTCGAGGTCTCCATACTCGGACACGGGCGGGCCTATTGGCCGGCTGCGGGGTATTTCGACGATGTCTTCCTCGACATGGTCGCCCGTTTCGAAGACGGCGGCGGCACGCCCGAGCAGCAGACCGCCTACACCCACTTCAAACACAAGCTGGCGGCCAGGATTCTTGCCGCCCCGGAGCAGGACCTTTTCGTATCCCGGAGCCTGAAGGACGTGAGCCAAGCCCTGGGTTAACCGCCACTGCGCCGGCGGCATGGAGCGACGCCCAACGCCCCTGACCCGGGCCAAAGACAGGAAGCCACATGAATGTTCATATTGAGAAGCGGGCTCTGGCCACACTGCTTTACGGCATCCTGAGCTGCCAATGCCCCGTAACCGAGGACGTGGAGCGCGCCTTGTTCAAGGAGTTCGACAAACAGGCCGGCGCGCCGGGGGCAGAAGGATGGTCCGTGGAACCGTTCCTGAAAATCGCGGACAGCAATCCGGTGCGCACGCCCCTGCACCTCTTCCTGGAGTTCTGCCGTTTTGCCCGGAACGATCCTTTCGACTTCCCCATCACCCATGACGATGTGATCCGCTATTTCTGCTCCGGATTCCACTTGCGGGCCGTCTTGGCGGGAATCGATCCTTTGCGCGTGCCTTTTCCGCCCGGACACATCGTGGGGCACATGCTCCTGCCGGTCAGGCTTCGGGAGGGGACGTCCTCCGCCGTGTTCAGCCTGGGCGCCCACAGGGTGCGTCTGGTCAACCTGTTCACTCCCCCCGGCCTGGTTAAGGACAAAGGGTGGTACGGCGTGCATCTGGGCATGACCATCACCCCTTTGAGCCAAACCCAGGTCCGCATGGCCCAGGCGCATCTCGGCTTGCTGCCGGAGTTCGAAGGCCAGGTCGCGAGGGCCAAAGCGGTGGACTACTCCGCGTATCAGACCTTCGGCGATCACCGCGCGCAGATAGCGGCCCGGTACGCGCGGCATCTGCCGTAAGACGCTTCCGCATCCGGGAAGGACCGCTCCCCGTCCTCCGCGTTCCCGCATCGCGTATGCTCCGCAATCCGGGTCCCCTCGCGCCGGACGACGGCGGCCCTACCCCTGTGCCCTGGCGCACTCCTTGCATTTGATGCGGCCAACGATCCGAACACCGCCTCCACCGGACAGGGGCCGCGCATGCTCTACCTTTTCGGAAACTGCCAGTCGGGCTTTCTGGCCGACGCCCTGGCCCACAAGGGCCATCCCACGACCTTTCGGGCCCTGGCCTCGCCCCTGACCTATCTGACCTGCGGCGGGACCGTCCCCGCCTCACTGCGGGAAACAGCGGCGTGGCCCGGGATCGAGCCTTTCTTCCACGACCGGACCATCCAGAACCAATGCGTCATGATTTCGGAGGCCGACCCCGCGCCGCGGCTGTTCCTGATAAACCTGTTCCACGAAACAGTCCCGCTCTTCTTGAACGAACCGGAAAAACACGCCTTCTATGTGGATCAGGCGGCCTTCGATTTCTCCCCCGGGTTCAAGGAGCTTCTTGAACGGCGCTACCGGGCCATCGAGCCGAATCCGGACACCTACCTGGCCCGCTTCGGGGACATGGTGGAGGCCTTTCGGGCCCGTCATCCCGAAACGCCCCTTTTGATTCTCGGACGGCTGTCCCATTTTCCCTTTTTCGGGCCAGAGCCCTATTCCTACCTGGCCTGTTGGGAAAAGGTCTTTTCCCGGGCCGGTCCGCTTCTGGCCGAATGGGCGGCCGGGCTCCCCCATACCGCCTACATCGATGTCGACCGGGTGTTCGCCGGCATCTGGGCGGATACCGAGCAGGCCATCGAGGCCCACTGCCCGTTTTTGCGGGTCCGGCCCGGCTCCGGCCCGCGACCGGTCTTTCGCCGCGACCTCGAACACATCGGCAGCCTGTGGGGCAGGCTGGCGGACATGGTGACGTCCTTCCTTAAGAGCGGACGGCTGGACTACGGTCCGAACCAGACCCCGCCGGCACTGTGGGCCGGCCAGCCCCGCGCCCCGGAAAGACTCGGCCGGGAGCGCCTGCGGTCGCTTCTCTCAAGCGGCGCCAATTACGCCTCGGGCCGGGCCGTGGCCGCGTTTTTCTCCGATCCGGACACGGACCATACCGAGCTTCTGGCCGAGGCCGCCGCGGCCATGCCCGTGTGCCACCACACCCTGCACATGGTCCGGCACTACGCCGGGCTGCACAAAAATCCCTCCCTTCTGGTCTGGATTTCCGCCCAACTGAAGAAAATCGCGGCCTTCACGGGCAATGGTCCGGGCTATCAACGACTCTACGAAAACCGCCTGCGGGAGATCGCCCGGAACGTCACGCGTCATATCTGACGCGACGATGCCATTTCTTTGCGCATCGGCATGGACGTGACGCGAACATTTCTGTACTTTGGATGGGACAATCCGAAAAAGGAAACGAAAGGAGCCCTCGCATGCTCAGGAAATTGTCGGTCTCATGCCGCATATTGGGCCTGTTGATCCTCGTGGCCATCTTTCTCGCCGGAGTCGTGTGGGCTTTTTATTCCGGCATATCGGGCATCAAGAACATAAGCCTGGCCGACGCCCAACGAGTCATGTTCGAAGGACAGAAGCAGAAACTGCAGGTGGCCACCCATTCCGCGGCCCTGGCCGTCGCCGAGGCGATCAAGGATGTCGCGGACCAGGGCGCCCGCGTGGAGCTGATCCGGAAGATGGTGGACCCGATCCGGTTCGAGGACGACAAATCGGGGTATTTCTTCGTCTACCAGAAAACGGTCAATGTGGCCCTGCCCCCCAAGAAAGAGGCCCAGGGTACGGATCTTGGCGGCTCCAAGGACAAAAACGGCGTGTTCTACGTCCAGGAACTGGAGGCCAGGGCCAAAGGCGGAGGGGGATTCGTGGAATACATCTTTCCCAAGCCGGGCCAGGGCGACCAGCCCAAGCTCGGGTACGCCGAGATGATCCCGGGCACGGACATGTGGATCGGCACGGGCGTGTACATCGACAACATCGATCGGGAAAAGGCGCTCATCGCCTCGACGATCGAAAACAAGACCCAATCCATCCTGACCGCCATCCTTCTCGGCGTGGCCGCGGCCTTTGTCGGCATGGCGGTCATAAGCCTGGCCATCACCCGGAGCATCGTCCGGCCGATCCGGGAAGCGGCCGTCGCGGCGCAAAAAATCGCCTCGGGCGACCTGGAGGTGAGCCTCGCCGTGGTCGGCCACGACGAGGCGGCCACCCTGGAAGACGCCCTCAACGTCATGGTCGGGGCCCTTCGCGGCAATATCCGGGACATCGAGGCCAAGACCGCCGAGGCCCAGGAAAAGGCCCGGCAGGCCGAAGCGGCCATGCGCGAGGCCGAAGAGGCCTCCTGCCGGGCGGACCGGGCCAAGTCCGAAGGCATGGCCGACGCAGCCCAGCGTCTGGAGGTCGTGGCGGCCTCCCTGACCGAGGCCACCCAGGCCATTACCGGGCGCGCCGACGGGATCAGGTCGCGCACGGGACACCAGCGCGACCGCATCCAGGAGACCGCCACGGCCATGGAGGAGATGAACGCCACCGTGCTCGAGGTGGCCAGAAACGCCGGGCAGGCGGCCAGCGAGGCCGAGGCCTCCCGGGACAAGGCCCGCAAGGGGCAGGAGGTCGTGGACGGATCGGTCACGGCCATGCAATCCATTCAGAGCCAGGCCCAGACCCTGACCGCGAACATGCTGGAACTGGGAAAAATGGCCGAGGACATCGGCCGGATCATGACGGTCATCCAGGACATCGCCGACCAGACCAATCTTCTGGCCTTAAACGCGGCCATCGAGGCCGCCCGGGCCGGCGAGGCCGGGCGGGGATTCGCCGTGGTGGCCGACGAGGTCAGAAAACTCGCGGAAAAAACCATGGGGGCCACCAAGGAGGTGGGCGACAGCATCCAGGCCATCCAGAACGTGGCCCGGGAAAACGTGCAGGGCATGGAGCGGACGGCCTCGGCCATCACCGACGCCACCGCCCTGGCCGGGGAATCCGGCGGGGTGCTGCGGGAGATCGTGGACACCGCCCAATCCTCCGCCGGCCAGATCCAGGGCATCGCCGCGGCGGCCGAGGAACAGTCCGCCGCATCCGAGGAGATCAACAGGGCCATCGACGAGATCAACGCCATCGCCCTGGACATCGCCCAGACCATGGAGGAGACCGTGGACAACATCCACTCCCTGGCCGCCCAGGCCAACGAGCTTCGGGAGGTCATCGCCAGCCTCAAGCAGGAGGCCGGAGCGGCTCGTCCGGCGGGAATGAAACAGATCTGTTGAGAACGCGGCATCGGCCCCTTCGAGGCTTTTTCTCGAAGGGGCCGGGCATGACGCCATCCCAAGGCGAGCGCATCGGAAGCCATCGGTTCAATTTCTTAAAATCATAAAATCACTTCATCGCCCATCTGTCCGCCCCCACCCCCGCGTCGATCCGTTCCGGCTTCGGGACATTTTCAGCCAGGCTTTTGTCTGCAAACAAACCATATAATTCCATATAGTTATAAAAAACCCCCGGTCATCTCCCGAAGCCGCCGGACCGCCCTGATTCCGCCATCCCTGGCCACGGGAATCTGGCATATTTCCTGCTTGGTTTTGACGGGGGGTTTTTCACTTCAATCGCGCTGCACACCGTGGCACAGGGGGAAAACGGTCATGCGTCGGGCATTTCACATCCTGCTTTTCCTGGTCATCCTGGTCCATGTCCCGGCCGTGTCGGCCGTGGCCAAATCCAGAACGCGGGCGAATCCGGACCAGCTCGACGTCCGGGCGGCCATGGTCACGGATTTCGGCACGGGCAGGGTACTCTACGAGCAGGACGCCGACCAACGCATCCCGCCCGCCTCCATCACCAAGATCATGACCATGTACCTGGTCTTCGAGGATATCCAGGCCGGCCGGCTTCGCGAGTCGGACAGGGTCCAGGTCAGCCCCGCAGCCGCGGCCACGGGCGGATCGACCATGCATCTGAAGGCCGGCGAGACCGTCACCGTGCGCGAACTCCTCGACGGCATGGCCGTGGCGTCGGGTAACGACGCCTGCGTGGCCATGGCCGAACATCTGGGCGGGACGGACGCCTTCATCCGGCGAATGAACCGCAAGGCCCGCGAGTTGGGCATGACCTCCACCACCTTCGAGACCACCAACGGCCTGCCCTCCCCGGGGCAATACACCACTGCCCGGGACATGATGAAGCTCTCCGTCTCCTATCTCAAACGCTTTCCCCAATCCCTGGAGCACCATTCCAAGACGGTCATCACCCATCGCGGAAGAAATCGCTACAACAGCAACAAGCTGTTGCAAAACTGCGACGGGGTCGACGGCATCAAGACAGGATGGGTGGCCGCGTCGGGGTACAACATCGTGACCACGGCCAAACGTGGCGATTCGAGAATCATCGCCGTGGTCCTGGGAGGACGAAGCTGGCAGATACGCAACCGGGAGACGAAAAAGATCATGGAGGCCTGCTTCACGCCGGCGGGGCAAAAAACCTATCTGGCCCAGAAGAGCGAAACATCGGCCAAACAACGGCCGGGTTCGGCCCGTCTCGAACTTGCGGACCCGTCGGCCCGGGCGTCCTTCGGGCAGCCTCCCCGAAACCAGGGTTCCCCCCTTCCCGGCCAGGGGCCTTTTGACGATGCCCAGGCCACTGTCGTGCCCATGTCCGGGCCGGAGCTTCGGGCGGTCGCCGCGCCGCCCCCGGCCAAGCCCGCGATCGCGGCCGCGTCAGCCCGATCGGCCCCCCCGCCCTTCTCCCCCAAGCCCTTCCAGCCGGATGCGGCGGCATATCAGCCCGACTCCCTTCCCGAACCCCGGACCGTCGCTGAGAACGCCGCCACGGAGGCGTCGCGGGGAGAGCTCACCATTCAGGAAAGCTCCTGGAAAAACCCGGACGAGGCCCAGGCCAGGGTCCGCCTGCTGGAAAGCAAGGGCGTCTCGGCCCGGGTGGAGCCAGCCGATCTGGGAGACATGGGAATCTGGCACAGGGTGATGATCGGCTCGTTCTCCTCCATGCGCGAGGCCAGACGCTACAAGCGCCAGCTCACCACCCGCTTCGACCTGGCCCATCTGATCATCCGCGAGGGATGATCCGGCCCTTGCCGCCCCGGCGTCTCAGTCGTCATCGTCGTCGTCGCGCATGGCGAATTTGTCCTGGTCCGCCCCGCACCGGGGACAGACCCACTCCTTCGGCGCCGTGGCCAGATCCGTCCCCGGCGCAAGTCCGCCCTTGGGGTCGCCCTCTTCCGGATCATACGTATACCCGCACAACAGACACATGTAGCGCATCATATGGCCTCCTTGGCCTGCGCTCCTGTACCGCTTCAAAGCTCCCGGCTCAAGCCGCGCCGCCGGCCCCGACCGGGACGGATGCCAAAAAACCGCCGCCATGGCCGCAAGGCCCGGCCAATAAACCGCGCATCCCCCCGGAACACGCTCGTTTTATGGAAATGGAACATGATTTGCTGACCGAAAACCATGGTCGACCACGCCCCAAAACCTGCCGCGAACAAGGGAAAAAACGCCATGCGCGCGATGTTCGTCTGCCTCGCCGTCGCCCTTCTTCTCCAGGCCCCTCCGGCCCCGGCCCAGGAGGAGTCCCTGTTTAGGAGCCTGCAAAAAAAAGGGCAGCCCGCGGCCCCATCCCGGACGCCGACCACGGACCGCATCATTCACGGGCTTGAAAAACGGCTGGACACGGCCGCCCCGCCCTCGACCACGGGAGCCCGGCCGGCCGGCAGCGCGAAAAACGCAGCGGGGTCGTCGCCCGGCAAAGGACCGAGCGCGCGGATGGCCGACGCCACCGGACAGCTTTCCGGCCCCCTCCCAGCCGAGGCCCAAAACGCCGGCCGCCTGTCCGACGCCAAGGGGCGCTTCACCGGTCGGGTGCGGCCCGACGGCAAGGGCGGCTACCGCACCTTCGACGCCATGGGCCGGCACACCAGGACCCTGACCCCGGACGGCCGGGGCGGTTACCGGGTTTTCGACCCCCAGGGCCGTTTCCTGGGCCGGGTGGACATGGACAAGTAACGCCGCGCATCCCGCCGGGACATGCGCCCGCGAGGCCCTCTCCACGCCGCCGGGAAAAGACGTTGCACGTCTTGCGTACGCCTCCCCGGACAAAAACACGCCTTGCGGCGTACGCCGATTGCGCTTCCCGAAACTGTTGGGACGCCGCCGCGAGGCTGAACCCGATGCGGCATTTCGCCCCGCGATGTCCCGATCAAACATCCGGACAAGCCCGTTTTCTTCCCCGAAGCCTGGACAAGATGCACTGTTTCCTGTAGAGCGTGGCTGGCATTTCAACGTCAATCCAGGGAACGCATGCGCCTACCGCCATCCCCTTCCAACGAACCGCCACGCGCATCGAACATCCGGAATCAATACCGGTTTCATCTCGGCATCGTGCTGATCGCGGCCTGTGTGATCGGCGCCTTTTTCTACCGCGCGTCCTTCATGCCGGACCCCGAGGACGCCTTCTGCACTCCCGATGACCGCCTAGCCATGGCCACCCCGGACGGCCTGTTCGAATCCGACGCCGCGTGCGGCCCGGCCGAAGCGGTCACAGAGGACACGGTCGCTCCGGGAGACACCATCACCGGCCTTCTGGGCCGGCACATCGATCCCGATGAAATCAAACGGCTCTCGAGGGAAAGCCGGGAATTCCGCTTCTCGCGCATCCAGGCCGGCCAGCCCTACCGCATCACCACCCGCGACGGCGAATTCGTCGCCTTCGAATACGTCATAAGCCCCGTGGAACGGCTGGTCATCCGCGCCGAACGCGGCGAATACCTGGTTTCCGTGGACGCCGAGCCGCAGGTCTTCCGCTCCGAGGTGGCTGCCGGGACCATCGACCAGAACCTTTTCGCCGCGGTCAAGGACGCCGGGGAGGACCCGGACCTGGCCGTGGCCCTGGCCGACATTTTCGCCTGGGACATCGACTTCTGCAAGGACCTGCGCAAGGGCGACAGTTTCAAGGTGGTGGTGGAGAAGCGTTACGCCGGAGACGCGTTCACCGGCTACGGGCGCATTTTGGCGGCGGAATTCACCAACCAGGGCAAGACCTCGCGGGCCTTCTACTTTGCGGAGAAAAAGAACCAGGGCGGCTATTTCGACGAGAAGGGGCAGGCCATGCGCAAGGCCTTTTTGCGCGCCCCCCTGTCATTTAGGCGCATTTCCTCGGGATTCACCCACAGCCGCCTGCATCCCATCCTGCACGTGCGCCGGCCGCACCTGGGCGTGGACTACGCCGCGCCCGCCGGCACGCCGGTGTGGAGCGTGGGGGACGGCATGGTGGCCGAGAAGGGGTACAACCACGCGGCCGGAAACTTCGTGACCATCCGGCACAACACGACCTACAGCACCCGCTACAACCACCTGAGCCGCTTCGCCAAGGCCGTCGCCACGGGCAAATCCGTGCGCCAGGGCGAGGTCATCGGCTACGTGGGGTCCACAGGATACGCCACCGGCCCGCACCTGGACTTCCGGATGTACAAAAACGGCCAGGCCATCAACATCCTCGCAAACCCGAAGATCACGGCCGATCCCATGCCGGCGGCCAAGATGGCCGCCTTCAGGGCCAAGGTGGAGCCGCTTCTGGCCATGATGCGCGAGCACGGGGCGAAAAAAACCGTGGTCGAAAACCAGCCCGGGCCCCGGCCGGACATCTTCGCCGCACCCGTGCCGGCCGATCTTTTCGCCACGACCGTGATCCCGCTGCCCCCGACCCCGCCCACGGCCTCGACCCCGGCCGGCACCCCGCCCGCGGACCTTTCCCCGGCCGGTTAATAGGCCAGCCTGGCCAGGATCACGTTGCTCACCAGCATGCCGTTCTTGGTCAGCCGCAGATGCCCGGCGCTCAGGCGGATCAGCTCGTTTTGCCGCAACGCCCTCACGAGTTCGGCGTTGTCCTTGAGGAAATCCCGTCCGGAGCGGGCGCGGTAGGCCGAAAGGTCGAGCCCCCTGGTGGTGCGCAGCGACAACATGACCATCTCCCGCACCACCTCCTGCGGGGTCAGGTCCTTGCCGCCCGCGCCGAAATTCCCTTTTTTCGCCAGTGCCGCGTAACCGGCGACGTCCCGGGGGTTCTCGTGCCGCCGTCCGGCCAGCGTGGACACGGCCGACGGCCCCAGGCCCAGGTAGTCCCGGCCCTCCCAGTAGCCCGTGTTGTGGCGGCTTGCGAACCCCATGCGCGCGAAATTGGATATCTCGTAGTGCAGATAGCCGTGGGATTCCAGGTACTGCGCGCCGCGCACGAACATCTCGGCCTGTTCGGCCTCCGCGGGAGGCGCGATCTCGCCGGAATCGGCCATGGCCGCAAACGGCGTGCCCGGCTCCAGGGTCAATCCGTAGCAGGACAGATGCTCGGGCGAAAGCCGAACCGCCTCCTTGAGGGTGACCAGCCACTGGGACAGGCGCTGCCCGGGCAGCCCCCACAAGAAATCCAGCCCGATGTTGGCAAACCCGGCCTGGCGCGCGGCGAAATAGGCGGCCCGGGCCGTGGCCGCATCGTGGGGCCGACCCAAAAGCCGCAGCATCCCGTCGTCGAGGCTTTGCACCCCCAGGCTCAGGCGGTTGACCCCAAACCCGAGCAGCCGCCTCGGCAAATCCCCGCTCACCAAAGAGTCCGGATTGGCCTCGAAGGTGAATTCGATTCCAGGCGAAAAGGAAAAGGCCCTGCGCAAGGCCCCGACGATCCGGGACACGGCCCACTCCGGCAGAAGGCTCGGGGTGCCGCCGCCGAAATACAGGGTCTCGATCACGGCCCCGGGAAACCGCCTGCCGTAGAAGCGGATCTCCCGGCACAGGGCGTCCGCGTAGGCCTCCAGGGCCTCCATGTCCAGAGGGACGGAATAAAAGGCGCAATACCGGCACTTGGCCCGGCAAAAGGGCACATGCACGTAGACCCGCAGCCCCTCCCCGGCGGCCGGGATCATCGTCCGGGCTCCTCCTCATCGAGGCTGGCCGTGTCCCCGAACCACAGGCGGGCATGCACCGCATCGGCGACCCGCCACCGGCACGGATCCATATCACACTCCGGGCACTGGGGGGTGTCGCACGGATCGGCATGGATCAACACGTCGGCATCCGAGCCGAATCCGGCGTACAGGATGTCCTCCACCTCGCGCACCTCGGCGTGGGCCGCCTCCAGGCTTAAATCCCGGGGCAGGATGAGGTGGAAATCGACGTGGATCCGGTTTCCCGAACGCCAGGCCCGCAGACGGTGGATGCCGATCCAGATCGGCTTGCGTCTGGCCGACAACGTCTGACAGATCTCGTCCAGAAGCCTTGGATCGGCCTCGCGCATGAGCCCGGCAAAGGCCTGGCGCATGAGCCGGTAGCCGGTAAAGAGGATGTTGACGGCCACGGCGCAGGCCACGGCCGGATCAAGCCACTCAAGGCCGGTCAGGCGCACGAGGAAGAGCCCGGCGAGCACGCCGACGGAGGTGACCACGTCGGTCAGGACATGTTTCCCGTCGGCGACGAGCGTCAGGGAGCGCTGGCGTTTCCCGGCGCGCACCAGGCCCAGCCCCAGACCGAGGTTGACGACGCCGGCCCCGGCCAAAAGCACAAGCCCCTGGTCCAGGTTGGCCAGGGGCACGGGGGAGACGAGCTTGCCGACGGATTCCCAGATGATGCCGCAGCCGGCCACGATGATGAGCCCGCCCTCGAATCCGGCGGAGAAAAACTCGATGGTGCCGTGGCCGTAGGGATGCTGGGAGTCCGGCGGGGTCGCGGCGTAGATCACGCTTATGAGGGCGAAACCCGCCGCCACCACGTTGACGATGGATTCCAGGGCGTCGGAGAGGATGGCGGCGGAGCCCGTCTGGGCATAGGCCAAAAACTTCACGGCCAGAAGCAGACCGCCCACGACCAGGGAGGCCAGGGCCGCGATGACGGCGCCGCGTCGGCGTTTTTCGGGATTGTCGCTCATGGGCGCTGGTAGGGGCCAGGACATCGTTCTCGCCCGTCGCGCCGCCCCTTCGGCACACCCCGACATCCGGTCGGGCGAGCATTCTCATGCGGCGCAGACGGACAGTTTCCAGGCCCGGGATACTGCGGCCGGGTCGCCTCCGTCAACGTGCCGCACGGCCCCGGGGCATCCCTTCCCCGCCGCCCTGGCGGTATGAGGCGGACCCGGGCCCCCCCTTCCCGGTCAATCACGGTTCGCGGTTTGGTCACCTCCCTTTTTCGCGCGCAGAAAAAAAAGCCCGTCTCCGGCGCGCTCCGCCGCGTCGCGCACCCGGCCGGGATCGACCGCGACGCCGTCCAGGGCCGCATCCAGGATCGGCCCGCCGTCCGCCACGGCCCGGGCCAGCCGCTCACCGGACATGTAGACGCCCTTGGCCAGAAGCCCCGGCCCGATCTCCAGGGCAATGAAATTGAAGAGCTTCACCGTGACCAGGATCGTTCCCCCGCCGCTCGCCGCAGAGGCGTCTCCGGCCCGAGGATCATGGGTGATGTCGCGACGGAAGGATTTGATGGGGCTGTCCCGGCGCATGCAGATGCCCACCAGCCCGGGCATGGCCGTGGACAAGGCCACCTCGTCCCCACTTGCGAGCACGGCCCGGGCCGTGTCGTCCACGGGATGGCCGTTCAAGAACACGGTGCGCACCCTTGCGGCGGCATACTCCGGGTCAAGGCCCAGACACCGTTGAAAAAACGTGTCCAGATCGCATCCGACCGGCGCGGAAATTCCGACACCGCCGGACAAAAGGCCAAGAAGACTCCCGAAACCCTGTCGATCAACAACAATATCCATTTTACCAGCGAGCCGCATCTCCAGCATACCACCCCCCTCCATGTTGAACCGCATGAAACCTCTTTTGCTTCTCAAAATTTTATGCTAGATGCAATATCGTGCATTCGAGTTATGTCAATTTCGTAATGTGTCAATATTGGCTTATGTCGAATTTGACATAAATTCACCTCAAACCAGATACCATACAACATGCCGGAGAAAACAAGATACTTCCCTCCGGCTCAAGGAGGTTCACCCATGGCCAGACTGCTTCGCATCGACACCAAGAACCGCACGTCCGCCTTCGAAAACATGGGGGCCTACGCGGGCCTGGGCGGCCGGGCCCTGACCTCGCGCCTGGTCCTCAACGAGGTCCCGGCCCTGTGCCACCCCTTGGGCGCGGCCAACAAACTGGTGGCCGCCGGCGGCATCCTGACCGGCACGGCCGCCGCCAACTCGGGCCGCATCTCGCTCGGAGCCAAGTCGCCCCTCACCGGCGGCATCAAGGAGAGCAACTCCGGGGGGCTTTTCGCCCAGAAAATGGCCAAGCTCGGCATCCAGGCCATGGTCTTCGAGGACAAGCCAGCTGACGACGCCGCACCCGTGGTGGTCGTGGTCACGGCTGGCGGCGTGAGCATCGTGGAGGCCCCGGAGCTTGCGGGGCTGGGCACCTATGCCGCCTCGGAAAAACTTCTGGCCAAATACGGCTCCCGGGCCGCGCTCATGCTCATCGGCCCGGCCGGCGAGACCTGCCGCATGGCCGCCTCGGTGCAGTTCACGGATCCCAAGGGCCGGCCGGCCAGGGCCGCCGGACGCGGCGGACTCGGCGCGGTCATGGGCTCGAAAAAGATCAAGGCCGTGGTCGTGGACGACACCGACGCCCCCGGGGTGCCCGTGGCCGACAAGGAGGCCTTCAAGGCGGCCAACAAGCGCTGGGTGGAAATCCTGGGTTCGCATCCGGTGACCAGCCAGGGCCTTCCCGGATTCGGCACCGCCATCCTGGTCAACATCATCAACGAGGCCGGGGCCCTACCCACCAAGAACTTCCGTTTCGGCCGCTTCGACCATGCCGCGGACATCAGCGGCGAGAAGATGGTGGAGCTCATGAACGCCCGGGGCGGCAAGCCCAAGGAGGGCTGTCATCCCGGCTGCGTGATCCAGTGCTCCCAGACCTATGTGGACGAAAAGGGCGGCTATCTGTCGTCGGGCCTGGAATACGAGACGGTGTGGGCCTTCGGGGCCAACTGCCTGATCAACGACATGGACGACATCGCCCGCCTGGACCACGCCTGCGATGACCTGGGCCTGGACACCATCGACATGGGCAACGCCGTGGCCGTGGCCATGGACGGCGGGATCATCCCCTGGGGCGACAGCAAGGCCGCGCTTGCGCTGCTGCACCGGGTGGGCGACCCGTCCGATTCGCTCGGCCGGATCATGGGCAACGGGGCCAAATTCGCCGGCCAGGCCTTCGGGGTGTCCCGGGTGGCCGAGGTCAAGGGCCAGGCCCTGCCGGCCTACGATCCGCGCGCGGTCAAGGGCGTGGGCGTGACCTACGCCACCACGCCCATGGGCGCGGACCACACGGCCGGATACGCCGTGTGCCAGAACATCCTGAAGTGCGGCGGCGACGTGAATCCCATGAGCAAGGCCGGCCAGGTGGAGCTGTCGAAAAACCTGCAGATCGCCACGGCGGCCATCGACTCTGTGGGCTTTTGCCTGTTCGTGGCCTTCGCGGTGCTGGACACGGCGGACGCGGTGCAGGTCATGTGCGACCAGATCGCGGCCGTGACCGGGGTCAAGTTCGCGCCCGAGGATTTTCTGGCCCTTGGGGTGAACACCCTGAAGGACGAGCTCACCTTCAACAACAATGCCGGATTCACCACGAAACACGATCAGTTGCCGGAGTTTTTCTCCGAGCCGCTGTCCCCGCACAACACCTCCTGGGACTTCACCCCGGAGGAGCTGCAGGGCGCCAAGGTGCTGTAACGGCGTCACGCCGCACGGCCGGGGACACCTTGCACGGGGTGTCCCCGGCCGCTTTCATTTTCAGCCCGTTTCAGGTAAGAAATGCCATGCATATTTCCGTGAAATGCTTCGCCACCCTGGCGAAACATACGCCCGACGGCGCGGACCGGTTCGAGGTCGCGGACGGGTCCACCGTGGCCGACGTCATCGCGACGCTCGGCATCCCGGCCGAGGCGGTGAAGATCGTCTTTCTCGACGGCGTCGCGGCGGCCCCGAACGCGCCCCTTGGCGACGGCTGCCGGCTGGGGATATTCCCCGCCGTGGGCGGGGGGTGATCCCTTAGTACCTCGCCTGCCCGGCAATCCATGCCATATATGCCGCAAGCCCGACCTCACGCATCTTTTCGTTGTTCGCCAGCCACCTCGCGTGCAGCATCTCGGGAAACCCGGTGCGGTCGCAGGGAAACTCCCCACACTCGAAACAGAAATCCACGCCGCGCTCCGTGACGCATTTCTGCACGGCGCAGTTCTCCAAAAGACACGTTCCCGAGCGGCAGCCGCCGCAGTCGGCCCCGGCCAAACGCGTCGCCACCTTTTCAAAGGCCGCATAGTCGTTGAAAACCGGGTCCATTTGCGCGAAAAAGGCCGCCCTGGCCCCGAAATTCCCCAGTTCCGCCAGAAGCTCCCGGGACAGGCGGCTTATCGGGCTTTGCGGATGGCTCAGGCACCTCCCGCAATCCAGACCGCAGGCGGCCACCCGCCGTACGATCCCGGCCCGGTCCGTGGGGAGCCCCGGAGTGTCCGGCGTGCCGGGCGCATCCGGCATGTCGGGCTCGACTGCCGTTTCCGGAGCGGCCCGCAGGACTGGCGCGTTTGGCGCGGCCGGAGACCGGCGCGTCCCGGCGTCGTCCGCCACCCTACACCCCCATGATGTTGTAGCCCGAGTCCACGAACACCACGTCCCCCGTGGTCCCGGACGACAGGTCCGAGGCCAGGTACAACGCGCACCTGCCCACGTCCTCGATGGTGATGTTGCGCTTCAGGGGCGACTTCTCCTCGATGCGCTCCAGGATGGTCTTGAAGCCGCTTATGGCCGAGGCGGCCATGGTCTTGACCGGACCGGCGGAGATGGCGTTGACCCGCACGCCCCTGGCCCCCAGGTCCACGGCCAGGTAGCGCACGCTGGCCTCAAGCGCCGACTTGGCCACTCCCATGGCGTTATAGTTGGCCACCACCTTGCCCGCGCCGTAGTAGCTTAGGGTGATGACCGAGGCCCCGAGCGAAAACTGGTCCTCGAAGGCCCGGCACAGGGCCACCAGGGAATAGGCCGAGACGTCCAGCGCGATGGAGAAGCCCTCCCGGCTGGTGTCGATGAACCGGCCCGAGAGGTCCTCGCGCCGGGCAAAGGCGATGGAGTGGACCAGGATGTCCACCGTCCCCCATTTCTCCTTGGCAAACGCGGCCGCCCGGGCGATCTCCTCGTCGCTGGACACGTTGCAGGGCATGACGAAATCCGCCCCCAGCTCCTTGGCGATGGGCGCGATGCGTTTGAGGATCGGCTCGGCCGCGTAACTCAATCCCAGGCTGGCCCCGTGCTCCACGAAGCACTTGGCGATGCCGTAGGCGATGCTGCGTTCGTTGACCACGCCGAAGACCAGGGCCTTTTTTCCGCTTAAAAGCTTCATGATGCCTCCCGCCGCATGAGCGGCCGATGATTCACAGGCGCGCGAGCACGCCCGAAAAAAGCGCGTCCACGGCCCCGTCGATGCGGGCCAAATCCGCCGGATCGCTGGGGTCGAGTCCTCCGAAATGGCCGCCCAGGCGGGCCCGGACGGCGAAAAACAGCATGGCCGCGCCCATGACCGCCACCACGGCGGTCAGTCCGGCATGGTCCGGGACATCCCCGGTCAGCCGCTCGAAACACTCCAGGGCCACCCGCACCCTGGCCTGTTCCAGCATCCGGGTCACGGCCGTGCGTTCGGTCATCTCGAAGGCCATGATGTCCAGGGTGCGCGGCCGGCGGACCAGGGCCCGCAGCATGGCCTTGTGAAAGGCCGCCAACTGGGCCTCGGGCGACGATCCGGCCCCGGCCATGAACGGCCGCAGTTCCTCGGCCGTGGGCCAGAACGCCGACGACCGGGCGAACGCGGCCACCAGTTCCGGCAGCCCGCCGAAATGCCGGGAAACCACCCGCCTGTCCACCCCGGCCTCCAGGGCCACCTTGCCCAGCCCGAATCCCCTGAACCCGTCCCGGGCCAGCACCCGGCCCACCGCGTCCACCAGCCGTTCCCGCGTGCTTTCCGTCCGGCCGATGGGGATCACCTTTTTCCCGGCCACGAAACCTCCACTCCGCGCGGCAGAGGCCGCCCCTCCCCGGGCTTGTCATCATCCCGGGAATCGTATAGCAAACCCTCGTTTCAGATCATGACGTTTCAGCGAGGAATTCATGCGGCACTACAAGCACCTGGACGCCATCACGGCCCTTTTCGTCAGCGTCCTTCTCATCTCCAACGTGGCCTCGTCCAAGATCCTGAACCTCGGGCCCTTCACCTTCGACGGCGGCACCATCCTCTTTCCCTTAAGCTACATCTTCGGCGACATCCTGACCGAAGTCTACGGCTATTCCCGCTCCCGCCGGGTCATCTGGATGGGATTCGTGGCCTCCCTGCTCATGTCCGCGGTATTCATATTCGTGGGCGCGCTGCCTCCGGCCGCGGACTGGCCCCACCAGGAGGCCTACGACGCCATCCTGGGGCTCACCCCGCGTATCGTCCTGGCCAGCCTGACCGCCTATTTCTGCGGCGAATTCGTCAATTCCTTCGTCCTGGCCAAGATGAAGATCGCCACCGGCGGCCGCTTCCTGTGGACCCGGACCATCGGCTCCACCCTGGTGGGCCAGCTCGTGGACACCGTGATCTTCGTGGCCGTGGCCTTCGCCGGGATCATGCCCCCGGATCTTCTTTTCACGGTCGTCGTCTCCAACTTCATCTTCAAGACCCTGGTGGAGATCGTCTTCACCCCGGCCACCTACGCCGTGGTGGGCTTTCTCAAGCGTTCCGAGAACGAAGACTACTACGACCGCCATACGGACTTCAATCCCTTCCGGATCGGCGCGTAGCCGCTCGGAAAGATCGCGGATCGGCTTTTCCGTTCACCGACCCGGCCCGCCGGGCCGGCTTCGATACAGAGGTTCATCCATGCCCAGCGCCTCCGTCTCCTCCATCCACCGTCTGGTCTGGACCGCGCTTCTGGCCGCGCTCACGGCCGTGGGCGCGCACATCCAGTTCCCCATCGGCCCGGTGCCCTTCTCCCTGCAGACCTTCTTCATCATGCTCTGCGGCCTGATCCTGGGGCCCGTGCGCGGCCCCGTGGCCGTCCTTCTGTACATCGCCGCCGGACTCCTCGGCCTGCCGGTCTTCTCCAAGGGCTCGTCCGGGTTCGCCCACCTTCTGGGCCCCACCGGCGGGTTCCTGCTGGGCTTCGTGTTCCAGGCCGCGGTCTACGGACTGGCCCCGCGCCGTCCAGAGGGCGGAATCCCCGGAGAACTGCCCTGGCTTCGGGGCATCGGATTCGGCCTGCTCGGCACCGTGGTCCTTTTCACCCCCGGCGTCCTGCGCCTGGCCGCGGTCATGAACACCGACCTGGGCAAGGCGGTCATGGTCGGCTTCGTGCCATTCATCCCCTCGGACCTGATCAAGATGACCCTGGCCATCGCCTGCTACCGCCACCTGCGCCAAAAAAGGCTGCTCCCGGCGTGATCGCGTTCACCGATCTCGCCTTCGCCCACGAAAAAAACCGCCCCGTGCTTCGCGGAGCAACCGGCCGCGTCCCCCAGGGCTCGACCACCATCCTGGCCGGCAAGAACGGGGAGGGCAAATCCACCCTGCTGTGCCTTCTGGCCGGCATCCTGACCCCGGACGCCGGGGACGTCCGCGTCGGCGAACTGCGCTCCCCGGGCCAGGAGGACCGCATCCGTCGCGCCGTGCGTCTGATCCTCCAGGACCCGGACATGCAGATCCTCGGGGCCACCGTCTCCGAAGACCTTATGCTCTCCGGGGACCCCCGCGACCCGCGCTTCCGGGCCGTGGCCGAAAACGCCGCCGCACGCCTCGGCCTCACCCCGCAATGGGACGCCCCGGTGCACACCCTGTCCTTCGGCCAGCGCCGCAAGCTCTGTCTGGCCGCCGCCCTGGTCCACCCCCCGGACGAGCCGCCGCCCCGCATCCTTTTGCTCGACGAGCCCCTAAGCAACCTCGACTACCCCGCCGTCCTGGAAATGCGCCGCATCCTGCGGGCCAACACGGCCGCCGGGCTCACCCAGATCATGGCCGCCCACGACCTCGACCCCCTGGCCGACCTGGCCGACCACGTCCTGGTCCTGCACCAGGGCCGCATCGCCCTCGAAGGGCCGCCCGCCGACGTCCTGCCCCGCGTCCGCCCCTTCGGCGTGCGCCCGCCGTATGCGGAATGGGAAGAGGAAGATGAGAAAAAGTGAACCGGGAGAGGGGCACCATCGGGATACGCACACACGGCCGAACCGATTCTTTCACAAAGCGTCTTGTCCCCCCCCACGACTCGACGTATCTTGCCGCCAAGATAATAAACCTCTACTTTTGCCGGAAGGCTTCGAATCTCCGAGGGAATCATGAATCAGGCCCTTTCCTTTCTCGTCGCGGCGATCCTGTCCCTGGCCGTTTCGTTTCTGGCCGTCCTGGGGGCAACGGCCCTGGGCCTCGACCTCTCCCCTCTTGCGGCCGCCGCCGTGGCGGCGATCCTCGCGGCGGGCTGCTGCGCCCTGGCCGCATGGCGCGTCGGCGCGCGGGATATTTCCGCCGTTCGGGCCGCCGTGGACGCGGCCGCCCACGGGCGCTCCCCGCAAACCGGAGGCACACCGGGTCTGGAGGCCAAAAAACTGGTCCAGGCCGTGGCGGCCCTCGGCCTGGAGATCAAAAAACACAAGGGCCTGGCCAAAGGCATCCTGGACGGGCTGCCCATGCCCTATCTCATGGTGGATGCGGACGAACGCTGTCTGGCCACCAACGAGGAATGCCTGCGCATGCTTGAAATCGAGGGCCGGCCCGAAACGCAGTTCGGCAAGACCCTGGCCGAAATCTTTTACAACGATCCCAGCCGGAAGACCGCCGTGGGACGATCCATCCGCGAGGGCGCGGTCTTCCGCGACCTGGAGGTGGCCATCACCGGCCACAAGGGCGGCACACGCCACGTGCTGGCCAACGTCTTTCCCCTGCGCGACCTGGACGGGACCTGTATCGGCGGGTTGTGCCTGTACCTGGACATGACCGTCCTGAAGGACAAAGAGGCCCGCATCCGGTCGCAAAACGACACCATGCTGTCCGTGGTGGACCGGCTCAAGGCCGTGGTGGACAACATCCACTCCTCCTCGACGGCCATCGCCACCCGCATCGAGCAATCCGCCGAGGGGGCGCGCGTTCAGTCGGAACGCGTCGGCGAGACCGTCTCGGCCATGGGGGACATGAACGAGACGGTGAAAAACGTCGCCCGAAACGCCGCCCTGTCCTCCGAGACCGCCGACGGGGCCCGGGGAAAGGCCCTGGCCGGGGCCGAGGTGGTGGACAAGGCCGTCCGGGGCATCGGCCTTGTCCGCAGCCAGACCCTGGAACTCAAAAGCGGCATGTCCGTCCTGGGCGAGCAGGCCCGGGGAATCGGGCGGATACTGGGAGTCATCAACGACATCGCCGACCAGACGAACCTGCTGGCCTTAAACGCGGCCATCGAGGCCGCCCGCGCCGGGGAGGCCGGGCGGGGCTTCGCCGTGGTGGCCGACGAGGTCCGCAAACTGGCCGAAAAAACCATGGTGGCCACCACGGAGGTGGCCCAGGCCGTCACCGACATCCAGCAGGGGACCGCCGACAACATCGAGGGGGTGGACCGGGCGGCCGGCTCCATCGAAGAGGCCACCAGGCTCGCGGCCGAGTCGGGAGAGGCCCTGGCCGGCATCGTGTCCCTGGTGGAGCACGTCTCCGGCCAGGTCCGCAGCATCGCCCTGGCCTCGGAAGAGCAGGGCGCGGCGGGGGCCAAGATCAACGCCGCCATTGAAACCGTCAGCGCCATCTCCGCCGACACCCTCGACTCCATGAACCACGCCGCCGCCGCCGTGACGGAACTGGCCGGACAGAGCAAAATCCTGGACGCCCTGATCAGGGAGCTCTCCGCCGGGACGAAGGCCGCCGTTCCGCCGCGCTGACGGCGAAAGGCCCGTTGCGGCCATGGCCCGGTTCCCGGGAAAATGCCGTCCCCTCCGGGAGGCTCACGCCTCTCCCGGCCACTTACCTCCAGGCCAGAAGGATCACGTGCACCGCGCGCGGACCGTGCGCGCCCTTGACGTACACGAATTCGATGTCCCCGGTGCTGCTGGCCCCGGTCACGGCGTGCAGCGCGGAAGGCAGGGGATGGGACAGAGTGTGTAAAAACGCTCTGAGGTCCGGGACGAGAAGGCTTCGGGGCACCAGGGCCAGATGCGCCGGCGGCACGATGGATACCGAGCGGGGCATTCCCGGACCGCTGCGCGCGATGACCGTCCCGGTCGCGGCCAGCGCGGCGAACGCCCCAGTAACGCCCAGGTCCGCCCCGGAGATGGCCGGACACGGCCGGCTCCCGTCCGGCGCGACCACGCGGACCCCCGCGCCGCCGAGCACGCCCCACACGTCGAGCCCCAGGGCGTCGAGAAAAATCGCGTTGTCCCAGGCCGCCGCCGTTCCCACGCCCCGGTCCCGGACAAACCTCCCAAGGGCCTCGGCCGCCTCCTTCGGGGTCGCCGCCAGGTCATGGCCCACTCCGGCCGCGTCCAGCCCGGATAAAAAGACGGACACCAGCGCCTCGGGATCAGGCCTCGCCGCGTCCCGGTCCCGCACTCCCCGCGCCGGAGCCCGCGGCGCGTCCGCAAGGGCCGCGTCGAGCCTGGCCAGCATGTCCTCACGCGCGTTATTCATCCCTGGCCCCCCGGCGCAACTCCCGGGCCAATGCCCCGGCACGCCTCCAAAACGGCGTCCTGAGCCTGGGCAACGCCCGTTTGCGCGCGAATCCCGCCAGCCCCGGCAGCCGCGCCGCCAGCCGCAACCCCGGATCGAACGTCCGCACCCCGGCCGCCATCGCCCGGTACAGCGCGGGCCGCGCCTGAGCGGCGGCCATGGCCCCGGCCGCCAGCCTTTCCCCGAAACCGGCCAACCCCATCTCCTCCACCGCCCGCCGCCGCAATTCCAGGATCAGCGCCGGATGGTCGATGCCCGCCGGGCAGACCTCCCGGCACGCCCCGCACCCCGTGCAGGCCTGGGCCAGGGCGAAGCTCTCCCTGGACGGCTGAAGAAGCGGCGTCAGAATCGCCCCCATCGGTCCCGGATAGACACCGCCGTAGGCATGCCCGCCGATGATCCCATACACCGGGCACACGTTCAGGCAGGCCCCGCAGCGCACGCACAAAAGCATCTCACGCATCACCGGATCGGCCAATATCCGGCTCCTGCCGTTGTCCAAAAGCACCAGATGGAATTCCCCTGCCCCGTCCGCCTCGCCCTTGCGCCTGGGGCCGGTGAACACCGACAGATACACCGGAATGCGCTGTCCCGTGGCGCTTCGCGGCAACAGGTCGAGCACGTCCCCGGCGTCCTCCAGCGTCTCCACCACCTTCTCGATGCTCATGACCGCCACATGCACCGCCGGACACGTGGTGGAGAACCGGATGTTGCCCTCGTTTTCGACGAGCACCACGCTGCCCGTCTCGGCCACGGCCAGATTCGCGCCGGTCACGCCCATGTCCGCGGCCAGAAACTTCTCCCGCAAGACCTCCCTGGCGATCCCCGCCAGACCCGGCGCATCACCGGCCGTACGCCCCAGTTTCTCCGAGAAAAGCGCGGCCACCTCCTCCCGCGACTTGTGCAGGGCCGGCGAAATGATGTGCGACGGCCCTTCCCCGGCCAACTGAATGATATACTCCCCCAGGTCCGTCTCCACGGACTCGATCCCGGCCGCCGCGAACGCCGCGTTGAGCCCGACCTCCTCGCCGATCATGGACTTGCCCTTGACCACCAGCCGCGCCCCGCGCTGCCGGGCGATGCCGACCACGATCTCGCGTGCCTCCGCCGCATCCCGGGCGTAATGCACCACCCCGCCGGCCGCCGTGACCGTCTCCTCCAGCCGGCGCACCAGTTCCGGCAGCCGCAGCACGGCCCGCAACCGCGCCGCCCGCAGCCGCTCCCGCAAGACCGCGAACTCCCCGGCATCCGGAAACGCCCGCTCCCGCAACCCCCGCAACACCGAGGCGGCGCGGCGCATGACCTCCCGCAGCCGCTCGTCGCCCGCCGCGTCCTCGGCCGATTTCCGGAACGTGTTCATGTCGCGTCCTTCCTGTCGTATCGGGGCTGCCGCCCCGAACCCCGCCCGGGGGGAATCATTCCCCCCGGGCCCCCTGATTCCCGGTGTGGCGCGCTGCCTGGCGCGACGCGCCAGGCA
>Ga0067045_1002946_pt1 | contig 35999 bp, 49 predicted proteins | sample TerdegcTABiofilm_FD_59184 | JGI IMG/M metagenome (GOLD analysis project Ga0067045, IMG submission 59184) | Combined Assembly of (Gp0054472, Gp0054536) Wastewater bioreactor microbial communities from Singapore -Terephthalate degrading...
TGGATGACGTCCCCCACTTTCACCAGAATCGAAGGTATGTTTACGTTATGGCCGTTCAGGTTGAAATGGTTGTGTCGCACCAGTTGCCTGGCCTCGGCCCTTGATGAGGCAAACCCCAGGCGGAAGACCACGTTGTCAAGGCGCCTTTCCAGCAATCTGAGGAGATTTTCTCCGGTTATTCCGGACTGGCGCTCGGCTTTTTCAAAGTAGTTTCTGAACTGTTTTTCCATGATGCCGTAAATACGGCGTGCTTTTTGCTTCTCTCTAAGCTGGAGGCCGTATTCCGATACTTTTTTGCGGTTCTGGCCGTGCTGTCCGGGAGCGTACGCCCTGCGTTCAATGGCGCATTTTTCCGTATAGCAGCGGTCCCCTTTCAGGTACAACTTCAAGCCCTCGCGGCGGCACAGCCTGCAGACAGGACCAGTATATCTTGCCATGTGTATTGCACNCCTCCCTGTTTAATTATNCCCTCCGTCGTTTCGGCGGGCGGCATCCGTTGTGGGGGATGGGGGTCACGTCTTTGATTACGCTGACTTCCAAGCCCGTAGCCTGTAGTGACCTGATGGCCGCTTCCCTTCCCGATCCCGGCCCTTTGACATAGCATTCCACTTCCCGCATGCCGTGTTCCATCGCCGCTTTGGCCGCCTGTTCGGCANCCATTTGCGCGGCAAATGGCGTGCTTTTCCTGGACCCCTTAAATCCCAGCTGTCCGGCGCTGGCCCAGGCGACGGTGTTCCCGGCCTTGTCGGTGATGGTGACGATCGTATTATTAAAGGTTGACTGGATATGGGCAACCCCCTGCTCGATGTTCTTGCGTTCACGCCGTTTTACGCGGGTTGTTGCTGCTGCTCTTTTGGCCATTGTTTCTTCCTCCCTCCGTTACTTCTTGCGCTTGACGCCGACGGTATGCCTGGGCCCTTTGCGGGTACGGGCATTCGTCTTGGTGCGTTGCCCGCGCACAGGGAGACCTCGGCGGTGTCTCAGCCCGCGGTAGCACCCGATTTCCATCAGGCGTTTGATATTCAGCGATATCTCGCGCCTGAGGTCGCCTTCCACCTTGTATTCTTTATCGATTGTTTCGCGCAGTCTGGCCACTTCGTCTTCGGTAAGGTCTTTGACCCTTGTGTCGGGATTGATCCCGGTTCTCTTCAGGATTTCCCGGGAAGTCGGCCGGCCGATTCCGAATATATAGGTTAAGCCGATTTCCACCCGTTTGTCGCGGGGCAGGTCAACGCCTGCAATCCTTGCCATTTCCACACCTCCAGTTGTATTTGTTCACAATATTTCAACCCTGCTTTTGTTTATGCTTGGGGTTCTCACAGATTATCATTACCTTGCCTTTTCGCTTGATGACCTTGCATTTTTCGCAAATGGGCTTGACTGAAGGTCTCACTTTCACTGTTCTTCCTCCCTTGCATCCCTGGAGTTTTTATTTATTTATAGCGGTACGTTATCCGGCCCCGTGTCAGGTCGTAGGGCGACAGTTCGACGGTTACCCGATCCCCCGGCAGGATGCGAATAAAGTTCATCCTTATTTTTCCCGAGACGTGAGCAAGCACTTTGTGGCCGTTGGCCAATTCGACCCGGAACATTGCATTGGGGAGGGGTTCCAGAACCGTACCTTCGACTTCGATGACATCCTGCTTGGACATTGGTACTTACCTCCTTATCCTCAACACCTCAAAATACACTATATCTAATCACGGTATGACAGTCCATGCCTGGTAGATTATTTGGTCAAAATCCATGGCCCTTTTTCCGTAATCGCAATGGTGTGTTCGAAATGGGCTGATCTTTTCCTGTCTTTAGTAACCACTGTCCAATTGTCTTCCAAGGTTTCCACTTCATGGGTTCCCATGTTGACCATCGGCTCTATGGCCAGGGTCATACCCTCCTTTAAGCGGGGACCGCGTCCGGGTGCCCCGAAATTGGGGACCTGGGGCTCCTCATGCATGTTCCTGCCGATGCCGTGCCCCACAAAATCACGGACTACCGAATAACCGTTTTTTTCGACGTGTGTTTGTATGGCATGAGAGATATCGGTGAGGCGGTTGTTGACCAGTGCTTTTTCGATCCCCCGCTCCAGGGATTCGCGCGCCACTTCCAGCAAGCGCCGGACTTCGTCGTCCACCTCGCCGACCGGCAGCGTCACTGCCGCATCGCCGACATAGCCGTTGAGGATGGCCCCGATGTCGATACTAATAATATCGCCACATTTTACCTGCCTTAGACGGCTGGGTATGCCATGCACAACCTCTTCGTTGATGGAGGCACAGATTGAACCGGGAAAACCGTGATAACCCTTGAATGCCGGTTTGGCCTGGCATTTGTGGATGAATTCCTCGGCGATTGCGTCAAGTTCCCCGGTGGTCACGCCAGGCTTGACAGCTTTTTTCACTTCCTGGTGGGTTTTGGCCACCACCTGGCCGGCATCGTACATATAACGGAGTTCCCGCTCTGATTTGAGTATAATCATGTCTTTACCCCTTGCTCAGGACCTCCAGGATGCGGCCTGTGACTTCCTCCACCGGCCGGTCGCCGTCGATTTCCAGCAGCAGCCCTTTGCGCCGGTAGTATTCGACCAGGGGAGCGGTCTGCTGGTTGTAAACGTCAAGCCGATTGGCCACTGTTTCCAGCGAATCGTCGCCGCGCTGGTACAGTTCCCCGCCGCAAGCATCACACCTGTTGCCGGCTTTGGAAGGGTTATACCGGATATGGTATGTCGCGCCGCAGTTCTTGCAGACCCGTCGTCCTGTCAGCCTGGCGATCAAAGCCTCCCGGTCCACGGTGATGTTGAGCACGCCGTCAAGCTGCATGCCCAATTCCCGCATGGTCGACTCCAGGGCATCCGCCTGGGGGACGGTACGGGGAAAACCGTCCAGCAGAAACCCTGTCCGGCAGTCGGGTTCGTTCAGTCTCTCTTTTACTATCCCAATGGTCACCGAATCGGGGACAAGCTGGCCGGCGTCCATATAGCGCTTGGCTTCCAACCCCAGGGCAGTCCCCTCTTTAACGGCCCGGCGGAACATATCGCCCGTGGAAATATGCGGAATGCCAAACCGCTCCCGCAGTATCTCCGCCTGGGTCCCTTTGCCAGCGCCCGGCGGTCCCATTAGAATTATTCTCATCGCCGTATCACCTCGTTCATTTCAGGAAGCCCTGGTAATGCCTCATCAGCAGGTTGGCCTCAATCTGCTTCATGGTGTCCAGCGCCACACCCACCACAATCAGCAAGCTGGTTCCGCCGAAATACAGCGGCAGGTTGGTCGCCGACATGGTCACGCTCGGCAACACCGCTATCGCGGCCAGGAAAAGAGCTCCCGCCAGGGTTACCCGGTTCATTACTCTCGTAATGTATTCAGCAGTAGGACGGCCGGGCCTTAAACCGGGAATGAATCCGCCGTATTTTTTCAAGTTGTCGGCTACGTCGTTCGGGTTAAAGGTTATGGCCGTATAGAAATAGGTAAAGAAAATGATCAGCAGGGCATAGAGAATGTTGTACCAGACGGTGCGGAAGTTGAAGAATTCGGATACCCAGACGGCGAACTTGTTGGTGGGAAACCAGGAGGCAATCGTCCCGGGGAACATCATGATGGAAACGGCGAAGATGATCGGTATCACCCCGGCCTGGTTGACCCTCAAGGGAATATGTGTGCTCTGGCCGCCGTATATCCTGCGGCCCACCACCCGTTTGGCATACTGGACGGGAATCCGGCGCTGCCCTTCCTGGATCGCCACAATGCCGGCGATAACCGCCAGGGCTATGACCGCAAACAACATGATCACGAAAATGTTGGTGGTGCCGGCCACCAGATACTCGTAAATCGCCACAATCCCCGCCGGGACGCGGGAAACGATCCCGGCAAAGATGATCAGTGAAATTCCGTTGCCGATCCCTTTTTCGGTGATCAGCTCGCCCAGCCACATTAGAAAGGCGGTACCGGCCGTGAGCGACAGGGCAATGATCAGCGTCGATGTCCAGCCCGGGTTGATGATGGCGGACCTCAGGCCGACGGAAATGCCCAACGCCTGAATGAAACCGAGGATAACCGTCCCGTAGCGGACGTACTCGGTCATTTTTTTGCGGCCTTCCTCCCCTTCTTTGGCCAGCCTCTCGAAATAAGGGATCACCACGGTCAACAGCTGCATGATGATCGAGGCGTTGATGTACGGCGTGATGCTCATGGCAAAAATGGAGAACTTCTTAAACGCGCCGCCGGAAATGATGTCGAAGAAGCCCAGCAGCTGTCCCTTATTGATCAGATCGGTGATGACCTGGGTATCGATGCCGGGGATGGGGACATGTGCGCCCAGCCTGAATACCAGGAGCATGGCCAGGGTGAACAGTATTTTTTGCCGCAGGTCACCAAGTTTCCAAGCGCTGGATAAGGACGAGAGCACCTATATCACCTCTGCCTGGCCGCCGGCCGCGGCAATTTTTTCGGCTGCGGAACGGCTGAAACTCTGGGCTTTTACGGTCAGCGCCTTGGTAATCTCGCCGTGGCCCAGGATCTTGATGCCGTCACGCATGTTTTTCACCAGTCCTTTTTCTTGCAGCGCTTCCGGCGTCACGACCGCACCTTCCTCAAAACGTTCGTCCAGTTGTTTGAGGTTAATTATGGCATACTCTTTCTTAAATATATTTGTAAAGCCACGTTTGGGCAAGCGGCGCTGCAGGGGCGTCTGGCCGCCTTCAAAATATGGCCCTTTGCCGCCGCCGGCACGGGCTTTTTGTCCTTTGTGCCCGCGGCCTGCAGTTTTGCCCAGGCCGGACCCCGTTCCGCGCCCTTTCCGGACCGGTTTGCGGCGCGAGCCTGGGGTGGGTTTCAATTCATGGAGTTTCATGGACGCACCTCCCTTTGCTCACTGTTCTGTTTCTTCCACGGTCACCAGATGCTCCACTTTTCGGATTTTGCCTCTGACGGTGGGCGAGTCTTCGACGATCACTGTGGAGTTGGTCTTTTTCAAACCCAGGGATTTGACGGTCGCCCGCACGGTTTCGTTGGAGCCGATGACGCTTTTTTTGAGAGTTATCTTCAGCTTAGCCATTTTGACCTCCTAGCCCAACAGTTCTTTCACGGATTTGCCGCGCAACCGGGCGACGTCTTCGGCCTTTTTCAGCTGCAGTAGCCCCTGGATGGTCGCTCGGACCATATTGTTGGCATTGTTGGAACCGAGCGATTTGGTAAGGATGTCCCTGATCCCGGCCAGTTCCATGACCGCCCGAACCGGCCCGCCGGCAATAACCCCGGTGCCTTCGGAAGCCGGCTTCATTAAAACAACCCCAGCGCCAAACCGGCCGGTCACTTCATGGGGGATGGTGGTTCCCACCCGCGGCACGCTGATCATGTTTTTCTTGGCGTCTTCCACGCCTTTCCGGATGGCTTCCGGCACCTCAGCGGCTTTTCCCAGCCCGGCGCCTACATGGCCGTTTCCGTCCCCGACCACAACCAAAGCGCTGAAGCTGAACCGGCGGCCGCCTTTGACGACCTTGGCCACGCGGTTTATGAACACCACCTTTTCGGTCAAATTCCATATTGTTGACATCGATCTTCGCCATTATTGCTCTTTCCCTCCTTCGGCCGGTTTAGAATTCGAGTCCCGTTTCACGGGCTCCTTCAGCCACGGCCTTTACCCGTCCGTGATATAGATTACCTCCGCGGTCAAATACGACTTTACGGATTCCCTTTTCCAGCGCCTTTTTCGCCAGCAACTGGCCGACCCTTTTCGCGGCTTCCACGTTTCCACATCGTTCCAGGTCGTTTTTCAGAGCGGCTTCCAAGGTGGAAGCTGCAGCCAGGGTGGTCCCGCTCACATCGTCGATCAACTGCGCGGTACATATGTCTAAGGCTCCTGTAAACAGCCAGCCTGGGCCTTTCCGGAGTGCCTTTGATGTTCTGGCGAATCCTCAGGTGTTTTTTCCGGCGGACTTTTTTACGATCCGGCTTGATAATCAACAGTGTCACTCCTTTCCAACGCGCTTTTTGGTCTGGTTCTTGTTTCGTCATGCTGCGTTCCTGTCATTTAATTTTTTTATTTCTTTTTGCCGCCTTTGGCCCCGGCCTTGCCTACCTTGCGGCGTATGTTCTCGTCAACGTACTTGATCCCTTTGCCCTTGTAAGGTTCTGGTTCGCGCACGGCACGGATGTTGGCGGCCAGGAGCCCGACTTTTTCCTTATCTGCGCCCTTGACAACAATCCTGGTGGGAGCTGGCACTTCTATTTCCAAACCCTGCTCGGGTTCAATCTCTACCGGGTGCGAATAACCGACAGCGAGCACCAGCTTGTTCCCCTGCTTGGACGCGCGGTAACCCACGCCTACCAGCTCCAGGGATTTCTCAAACCCTTTGGTGACACCGTCCACCATATTGTTCACCAGGGCCCTTGTCAAGCCGTGCAGTGCACGGTGCCGCTTTTCGTCGCTGGAACGCGAAACTATTATCTTACCGTTTTCCACTTTTATGTCGATTTCCTTGGGCAGCGTCCTGCTCAGCGTACCCTTGGGACCTTTTACCTGGATGTTGTGGCCGTCAATCTTCACTTCCACACCGGCAGGTATTACGACGGGCATTTTTCCAATCCTCGACATTTTTACACCTCCCTGAGCAACCCCGTTTTGTCCGTTACCAGATGTAGCATATTACTTCCCCGCCGAGTTTGCGCTTCCTGGCTTCCCGGTCGCTCATAACCCCGCACGAAGTGGAAATAATCGCAATGCCGAGCCCGCCCATCACGCGGGGCACCTGGTCCTTTTTCACGTAAACGCGCAGCCCCGGTTTACTGATGCGCTTCAGCCCGGTAATCACTTTTTCCTTGTTCGGGCCGTATTTCAAATATAGACGGATAATGCCCTGCTTGCCGTCCTCAATGTATTCGTAATCCTTGATAAAGCCTTCTTCCTTGAGGATTTCGGCCAGGGTTTTCTTTATTTTCGAAGCCGGTATTTCCACCTTTTCATGGTTGACGGAATTGGCATTCCGGATCCTCGTCAGGAAATCGGCAATCGGATCAGTCATAACCATATTCAAATGACCCCCTTCCTCTGTCCAAGCTTACCAACTGGCCTTGGTCACACCCGGAATCTGTCCCTCATAAGCCAGCTCGCGGAAACAGATGCGGCACATGCCGAATTTCCGCATGTAAGCGTGGGGACGACCGCATATTTTGCATCTGTTGTAAGCGCGCACCCTATACTTCTGGGTTCTTCTCTGTTTATTGATCATGGATTTTTTTGCCACGTCATTACCTCCTTGCTAAGCATATCGTCCATTACCGGTCGGCAAAGGGCATCCCCATCAGTCTTAGCAGTTCTTTGCCTTCCTCGTCGGATTTGGCCGTGGTAACAAAGACAATATCCATCCCGCGAATCGCGTCCACCTTGTCGTAATCTATTTCCGGAAATATCAACTGTTCTTTCAGCCCCAGGCTATAGTTACCGCGCCCGTCAAACGAACGGGGCGAAACCCCCCTGAAGTCGCGAACCCTTGGCAAAACAATGTTGAACAGTTTATCTACGAATTCGTACATCCGGTTGCTGCGCAGCGTCACTTTCGTGCCAATCGTTGCACCGGCGCGGATCTTAAAGGCGGCGATCGATTTCTTGGCGCGCGTGATTACCGGTTTTTGGCCGGTAATGGCTTTCAAATCAGCAACCGCCCCATCAATGGCTTTCGGATTCTGCACGGCTTCGCCAAGCCCGATATTGACGACCACTTTTTCCAGCTTTGGTACTTCCATGATATTTTTATAATTGAATTTCTGCATCATGGCAGGGACAACCTCTTGTTGGTACTTGTCCTTGAGACGTGCCATGCCTTATACCTCCCTTCCGGCCTGGTTTGTTTTTTGGTCTGTTTGCCTCTATTTGTCGAATTCTTCGCCGCACTTGTTGCATACCCTGACTTTCTTGCCGTCTGCCAAAAGCTTCTTATTGATCCGGACCGGCCTTTTGCAGCGGGAGCAGTAAATCATCACGTTGGAGCTGTCAAGCGGGGCTTCCCGTTCCATGATCCCGCCCTGCGGGTTGGTGCGCGTCGGCTTGGTATGCCGCTTGACGATGTTAACCCCCTCTACTACGATCCGCCCCTTAGCTGGGTCAACGCTCAACACCTTGCCCTTCTTGCCCGCATCCTTTCCGGTAATAACCGCGACCGTGTCTCCTTTCCTGACATGGACCTTAGGCTTCATCAGCAACTTCACCTCCAGCGTTAATTTATACGCCTCGACTTGTTTGTTTCGCTCCGCTCAGAGAACTTCAGGCGCCAGGGAAAGTATTTTCATGAAGTCCCTTTCCCGAAGTTCGCGGGCGACCGGGCCGAAAATGCGGGTACCCCTGGGGCTTTTGTCGTCTTTGATTATCACGGCGGCGTTTTCATCAAACCTGATGTATGACCCGTCGCTTCTCCTCACTGCGTCTTTGGTCCGGACAATGACTGCCTTGACCACTTCACCCTTTTTAACCACTCCACCCGGCGTCGCCTCTTTGACGCTGGCAATGATCACGTCGCCGAGGGAGGCATAACGGCGGTAGAAACCGCCCAGGGGGCGAATGCACAGCAGTTCTTTCGCTCCGGTATTGTCAGCTACCCTGAGTCTGGTTTCCTGTTGAATCATGCCCACAACCTCCTTTAGACCTGGGGAGCTTTCTCAATGATCTCCACGACCCGCCAGCGTTTCTCCTTGCTTAAAGGGCGTGTTTCCATGAGCTTTACCCTGTCTCCCGTTTTGCACTCGTTTTTTTCGTCGTGCGCCTTGTATTTTTTAGTGCGTTTTGTGATTTTTTTATAGACGGGATGCTTAGTGTAGTTTTCCACGGCTACGACCACCGTTTTATCCATCTTGTCACTTACTACGATGCCCGTCATTGTCTTGCGCTTATTGTTTTCCAGCACACCAGACACCTCCTTAAATATCCCGGCCTTTGTCCTTCAGTCATCAACCCTTTTGCTCCCGCAGTTCCCTTTCTCTCAGGATGGTCTTGGTACGGGCAATGGTTTTCTTAACCTCGCGGATGCGCATGGGGTTCTCCAACTGCCCGGTGGCAAGCTGGAAGCGCAGGTTGAAAAGTTCTTCCTTGAGTTCGTTGACCTTCCTGGTCAGTTCATCCTGGGTCATGTCACGAAGTTTGCTAGCTTTCACTTGCTTCACCACCCATTTCCTCGCGTTTGACAAACTTTGTTTTAATGGGCAGCTTATGAGCGGCAAGGCGCATGGCTTCCCGCGCGGTCGGCTCGTCAACGCCGGCAATTTCAAACATGATCCGGCCCGGCTTTACAACTGCCACCCAGTGTTCGGGCGAGCCCTTGCCGCTACCCATTCTGGTTTCAGCCGGCTTTGCCGTGATGGGCTTGTCGGGGAATATTTTGATCCAGACCTGCCCGCCCCTTTTGATGTAACGGGTCATGGCAATACGCGCGGCTTCGATCTGGCGGTTGGTGATCCAGCTGTGCTCCAGGGCTTGCAGCCCGTATTCCCCATAGGCCACCTTGTTCCCCCTGCTGGCTTTTCCTTTCATGACGCCGCGATGCGGGCGGCGGAACCTTACTTTTTTAGGCACGAGCACCGGTGTTCTCCTCCTTCCTGTTCTTGGCTTCAGGAAGTATTTCGCCTTTGTAGATCCAAACCTTTACGCCGATTTTGCCGTAGGTCGTGTTGGCCTCGGCAAATCCGTAATCGATATCCGCCCTGAGGGTATGCAACGGGACTTTGCCTTCGCTGTACCATTCAGTCCGGGCGATCTCAGCCCCTGCCAGGCGGCCGGAGCAGGAAACCTTGATCCCGTGCGCTCCGAGGCGCATGGTCCGGGACACGGCCTGCTTCATGGCCCGGCGGAAAGCGACCCTCTTTACGAGCTGGGCGGCAATCCCTTCGGCCACCAGTTGGGCATCCAGTTCGGGTTTTTTGATTTCGAGAATATTGACGCTGACTTTTTTCCCGGTCATTCTCTCCAGCTCTTTGCGCAGGTTCTCCACTTCGGCGCCTCCGCGGCCAATGACGATCCCCGGCTTGGCAGTGTGGATCGAAACCTTAACCCTGTTGGCTGCCCGTTCGATCTCCACGCGGGAAATGCCCGCCAAAAAGAGCTTTTCCTTGATGTAGTCGCGGATTCTAATGTCTTCATGCAGCAGTTCGGCGTAGTTCTTGTCGGCATACCAGTTGCTGTCCCAGCTGCGTATTATACCTATCCTCAACCCTTTCGGATGTACCTTCTGTCCCACTTACTTATCACCTTCCTTTTCGCTTACAACGACAGTGATGTGGCTGGTCCGCTTTTTGATCAGGTCGGCCCGCCCTCTGGCCCGCGGCATGATCCTTTTCAGGCTGGGGCCGGGATCGACATACGCCTCCCGGATATACAGCCTGTCGGTATCCATATCGTAATTATGGCCAGCATTGGCCACCGCCGATTTCAGGACCTTGTTAATGGACTCGGTAGCCTTGTGCGGGGTGAATCTCAGTATGGCGAAGGCCTCCGCCACCGTCTTGCCCCGGATGAGGTCGATGACCTGGCGGGCTTTCCGGGGGGATATCCTGATGTATCTGGCAATTGCCCTGGCCTGTTTTCCTTCCATGAAGTGTTTCCTCCTCTCCCGGAATTATTTCAATGACGTGGAACGCTCGGTATGTGCGCCGTGGCCCTTAAACGTCCTGGTCGGAGCAAACTCGCCCAGCTTGTGCCCTACCATGTCTTCGGTGATGTATACGGGGACATGTTTCCGGCCGTCGTACACGGCGATCGTATGGCCCACCATCTGCGGGAATATCGTGGACCGCCGGGACCAGGTCTTGATAACCCGCTTTTCATTTGCGCTGTTCATTTTTTCGATCTTTTTCATCAGGCTCTCTTCCACATATGGCCCTTTTTTCAATGATCTGCCCATCACGTTGCCTCCTTTTTGGAATTTAATCCCCTATTTTTTGCGAGGCGATACAATGAATTTATTGCTGGGGTTTTTCTTCTTTCTGGTCTTCCCGCCAATGGCGATCTTGCCCCATGGGGTCACCGGGTGTTTGCGCCCGACGGGAGCACGGCCTTCGCCACCGCCGTGCGGGTGGTCTACCGGGTTCATGGCCACGCCGCGGACCGTCGGCCTTACGCCCAACCACCGCTTACGACCGGCTTTGCCGATGTTGATGTTTTCATGGTCCAGGTTCCCTACCTGACCGATGGTAGCCTTACAATTGATGTGTACCAGGCGCACTTCTCCGGACGGCATGCGGATCGATGCGTAATCGCCTTCTTTGGCCATCAGCTGGGCCGACGTGCCCGCCGACCTTACCAACTGGCCGCCCTTCCCCGGCTTCAATTCGATGTTATGAATGACGCTGCCCACCGGTATTCTGCCCAGGGGCAAGGCATTGCCGACCTTAATGTCGGCTTCCGGCCCCGATATGACCTGGTCCCCCACCTTCAAACCGTACGGAGCAATGATATATCTTTTTTCGCCGTCGGCATAATGCAGCAGGGCAATGTTGGCAGACCGGTTGGGGTCGTATTCGATGGTGGCCACCTTGGCGGGTATGCCGTCCTTGTTGCGCTTGAAGTCTATGATCCTGTACAGGCGCTTGTGCCCGCCGCCGCGGTGCCTGACAGTGAGCCTCCCCTGGTTGTTGCGCCCGGCATTTTTCTTCAGGCGTTCAACCAGCGATTTTTCTGGTTTGTCAGTGGTAATCTCTTCAAAGGTAGATACGGTCATGCCGCGCCTACCCGGAGAAGTTGGTTTGAAACCCTTTACCGGCATCTTTTTTCCTCCTTACAACACGGCAGTCGATGCTATTCTTCGAAAATCGGTATTCTCTGGCCTGCCTTGATCGTCACAATCGCTTTCTTCCAGGAAGGCGTGTAACCCTGAGTCCTTCCCTGGCGCTTTAATTTACCGGGAACCCTCATGGTTCTTACGTCGACTACGTTTACTTTAAAAGCGGTCTCCACCGCGTGCTTGATCTCGATCTTGTTGGCTTTGGGATCGACCTTGAACGTATATTTGTTCTCTTCCATCAGCTTGGTGCTTTTCTCGCTTACCACCGGCTTGATGAGCACTTCGTACGGGCTGCGCATTATCCCCACACCTCCTCAATCCTGGCCACGGCTTCCCTGGTAAGGATCAGCTTGTCATGGTTCAGGAGGTCGTAAACGTTTATCCCGTCGGCAAGAAGGGGCTTGATGCCCGGTATGTTCCTGGCCGACTCCTGCACGTATCCGCTGCCGTCAGCGGTCACCACCGCCGCCTTGCCCTCCACTTTCAAGTTGTTCAGGACCTTGATCATCTCCTTGGTCTTGGGAGCAGCAAAGGCCAAACGGTCAAGCACGATAAGGTCTCCCTCGCTGACCTTGGCTGACAGCACGGATTTTATTGCCAGCCGCCTTTTCTTTTTGGGGATGGAATAGGAGTAGTCTCTTGGTTGGGGGCCAAATATTATGCCCCCCTTGCGCCACAATGGCGAGCGGATCGTGCCTGCCCGCGCACGGCCTGTTCCTTTCTGCCGCCAGGGCTTCCGCCCCCCGCCGCGCACTTCCGCCCTGGTTTTTACGGAATGCGTCCCGCGGCGCAGACTGGCCAATTGCATGACTACTGCTTCATGGACAACGCTTTTGTTCGGTTCAATGCCGAAAACGCTGTCGCTTAAATCGATTTCTCCGACCTGCACACCTTCCATATTCAATACAGCCACTCTAGGCATCTCCATGTCCTCCTTTCCCACCGAGCTTACGCTTTCTTCACTGAGCTCTTGATGGTTACCAGGCTTCTCCTTGCGCCCGGTACAGCACCCCTGATCAGCATCAGGTTTCGTTCCGGATCAACTTTGACCACCAGCAGTTTTTGCACCGTGACCTGCACTCCGCCAAGCCTTCCCGGCATTTTGCGACCTTTGAAGATGCGGGCCGGGCCTTTGGCTCCCGCCGAGCCTGGACGGCGGTGGTACTTGGACCCGTGTTTCATCGGGCCGCGGTGCATGCCATGGCGCTTGATGCCGCCGGCAAAACCCTTGCCCTTGGAAACCGCGGTCACATCCACCCACTCGCCGGCTGAAAACACATCCACCCTGATCTCCTGGCCCAGCTGGTATGTTTCCGGGTCTTCCACCCTGAATTCTTTCAAATATTTGACCGGTTTAACGCCGCTTTTAGCCAGATGGCCCCTGGCCGGCTTGTTAAGGTCCTGTTCGCCAGCTTCGCCGTAGCCAATCTGTATGGCGTTATAGCCATCGCTTTGTTCAGTCTTTTTTTGCACGACATAACATGGTCCTGCTTTTACCACAGTAACGGGAACGGCTTTCCCATCCTCCTGAAAGACCTGGGTCATACCCAGTTTCGTTCCCAGAACGGCCTTTAACACTAACGGCACCTCCTACCAAAACGCTTGAGTGTTGTATGCTCGGTGTTCTTGTTGGCATTTCAAAAATATATGAGGCAATTATAAGGAGTGTCCCAAAACGGCTACAGCTTGATTTCAATATCCACCCCGGCCGGCAGATCAAGCCCCATCAAGGCGTCAACGGTCTTGGGAGTGGGGTCATGGATGTCGATAAGGCGCTTGTGGGTCCTCATTTCGAATTGTTCACGGGAGTCCTTGTTGACATGGGGGGACCGTAAAATAGTGTACACATTGCGCTCTGTGGGCAGTGGTATCGGTCCCGCAACCGTGGCGCCGGTTCTCTTGGCGGTCTCCACGATCCTTTCAGCAGATTGATCAAGGATTTTATGATCAAACGCTTTCAGCCTGATCCTTATTTTCTGTTTTTTAGGCATATCCGTTCCTCCTTTTCGCCCGAATTGCTCCGTCGTATCGGACATTCTCAGCGGAAATTCCCCGCAAGCTGTTCCATTAAAGCAACGCCCTCGGGCGTGTCATTACCAGCCCGGCAACCTCCCGCCTCATCGCATGTCAATCATACTTGTTGATTATATATAAATTTGCGGCAAACCACAAGTCCTAATTTGGCGTTTATTGCCTCGCCCGTTTTCCGCTCCACCAGGGTTCTTGGCACCTGCGCCGGAGCGGAAAACGGGCTGATGGCCGCCAATCCCGCCTTGATCTCCTTGCTCCTTGGCGTCTTATTCGATGATCGAGGTGACGACGCCGGCTCCGACGGTGCGCCCGCCTTCGCGAATGGCAAACCGCAGGCCTTCTTCAATGGCGATCGGCGTAATGAGTTCGATCGTCATCCTGATGTTGTCCCCAGGCATGCACATCTCCACGCCTTCCGGCAGGGTCACCACCCCCGTCACATCCGTGGTCCTAAAGTAAAACTGCGGCCGGTACCCGTTGAAAAACGGCGTGTGGCGCCCCCCCTCTTCTTTCGTCAGCACGTATACTTCCGCTTCAAATTTGGTGTGCGGTTTGATCGACCCCGGTTTGGCCAATACTTGCCCCCGCTCCACTTCTTTCTTGTCTACACCGCGCAGCAATACCCCTATGTTGTCCCCAGCCTGCGCCTGGTCCAACAGCTTCCGGAACATCTCCACCCCGGTCGCCACCGTCTTGCGCGGCGCTTCGTTCAATCCCACTATCTCCACTTCGTCCCCTACCTTGATCGTCCCACGCTCTACACGCCCAGTCGCCACTGTCCCGCGACCCGTGATCGAAAATACGTCCTCCACCGGCATCAAAAACGGCTTGTCAATGTCCCGCTGCGGCGTCGGCACGTATTCGTCCACCGCCTTCATCAGCTCCAGTATCGGCCCCGCCGCCTCGCTGTCCGGCGCCTGCAGCGCCTTCAACGCCGAACCCCGGATGATCGGTATCTCGTCCCCAGGAAATTCATACTGGTTCAAAAGATCGCGCACTTCCATCTCTACCAGTTCCAGCAGCTCTTCGTCGTCTACCATGTCCACTTTGTTCAAAAATACCACAATGTACGGCACTCCTACCTGCCGCGCCAGCAATATGTGCTCCCGCGTCTGCGGCATCGGCCCGTCCGGCGCTGACACCACCAGTATCGCCCCGTCCATCTGCGCCGCACCGGTGATCATGTTCTTCACGTAGTCCGCGTGCCCAGGACAGTCCACGTGCGCGTAATGCCTGTTCTCTGTCTCGTATTCCACGTGCGCCGTCGATATCGTTATCCCGCGCGCCTTCTCCTCCGGCGCCTTGTCAATCTGATCAAACGACACCGCCTGCGATAACCCCTTCCTCGCCAGTACATAGGTTATGGCCGCCGTCAGCGTCGTCTTCCCATGGTCTACGTGCCCAATCGTCCCTACGTTGACGTGGGGCTTCTTCCTTTCAAACTTTTGTTTCGCCATCGTTTGTTTCCTCCTTCTTACAAATAAAAAAGGCAGTTTCCAAGAAATTTATGTTCTCTATGTTCACTAGCTTTTCTGTTCACCTATTCTACAGTATTTGCTGGTGCCTGTCAAATGCCTAAACCCGTTACCTCATATAAGTTTACAGTTTGGATAAGATGGTATTTATACATCATCAGGGAAACAATAAAGAAAAAAACAATAAAAAAGCCTCTTGGATAATTTCTAAGGTTAATAATCCAAAGGCTGTTTGAATACCATAAATATTTTCTGTATCGGCAGGTAATTGGTGGCGGCGCAGGGATTCGAACCCCGGACACTGCGGGTATGAACCGCATGCTCTAGCCAACTGAGCTACGCCGCCGCTTGGGCGTTTTTGCTTGGCCGCCATAAATTGCCGACCGGAAGGCCGGCAGGCGGTTGATTTGTTTAAGATATATGGAGCTGACGACCGGGATTGAACCGGTGACCTTATCCTTACCAAGGATACGCTCTGCCTACTGAGCTACGCCAGCTTATCTGCTTGGTTGCGGGAGAAGGATTTGAACCTTCGACCTTCGGGTTATGAGCCCGACGAGCTACCAGCTGCTCCATCCCGCGGTGTTCAGTCGGCTTGCTTTATTAGTCTCTTATCCCTTGTTTCTGGGCCGACAAATTTTATTATATAACATGCCGCCCGCCGGGTCAAGGTCTGCAGCGCGCTATTTTTTCATATTGCGCCGGCATTTTATGCCAGGGCTTACTGGTCCCTTTTCTCCAGGTACCTCTCCAGCTTCCTTTTGACCCTCTGCAAGGCATTGTCTATCGATTTGACGTGCCGTTCCAGCTCCACGGCAATTTCCTGATACGTCTTGCCTTCCAGGTATGACATCAAAACCTGCCATTCAAGCGAGCTCAGGATCTCACCCATTTTTTCCTCAATGTCGTCGAATTCCTCGCGGCTGATAATGAGCTCTTCCGGGTCCGTCACCTTTGTCCCGGAAATGACGTCAAGCAATGTCCGGTCAGAATCCTCGTCGTAAATGGGCTTGTTTAACGAGACATACGAGTTGAGAGGGATGTGTTTTTGCCTGGTGGCGGTTTTGATGGCGGTGATTATCTGTCGTGTTATGCAAAGCTCGGCAAAAGCGCGAAACGAAGAGAGCTTGTCGTAGCGGAAATCACGAATGGCTTTATATAACCCGATCATGCCTTCCTGAATGATGTCCTCGCGGTCAGCGCCTATCAGAAAATAGGAGCGGGCTTTGGCCCTTACAAAATTCTTGTATTTATATATGAGAAATTCTAAAGCTTCGTTATCCCCCTCTCTGGCCAAATCAACAACATACTCATCCTCCATGAAATCAAAAGACTCTACCATTTCCCGCTGGGCGCTTGAGCTCATCTGATTCTCGCCTCCGTCTTTGTCGATAGAAGGATATGGAAAAATAATTTCCGGAAGGTATGTCCGGAATTCTTTATGCGTTTGAAAACCACTGTTTTAGCCCGCCTGCTGGCAATATATTTATATTATTATAAATCTTGGAAATAAATCGAAACAATGATTAACTTGTCTCTTGCACAGAATTTATTATAACTGACCGTCCGGGAAAACGTCAAGGCATACTTCCTCAGGCGTTGCCTCTCCGCCATTTTTCCAGCTTTTCTTTTACTTCGGCCGGCAAATGGTAATGCAGGCTGTCCAAACCCTTTCGTTCGTCCCGGATAAGCTCCATCGCCCCGGCAACAGTGCTCTTAATGTCATCGTGCAATTCACGGGCTGAAATGCGCAGCGCCCCGCGCTGCAAACTGACGCTCTGTTCAATCCAGTCCGAAGTGGCCACGAAGGTATACCCGTACTGCGATAGTTCTCCTGCCAGCCTCTCGATGAGCATGTCGGCCGTTTCGCCTTCCCGCGTAAAAATCACTTCCACACTGTGGCGCTTTTCCTTTCTTTCCAGGCCTCCTTTGACCAGGTGAGCGTCAAACACGACTATGATTCTCATTTGTTTGAGGCCCTGGTAGTTTTCCAGGATCTCAATAAGCTTCTGCCGCGCGCTTTCGAAGTCTTCCTCCTTGATTTTGTTCAGTTCCGGCCAGGCGTTAATCATGTTGTAGCCGTCCACGATCAGGCAATCTTCCCTGCCGTTCATCCTTTACCTCCCGCCGCGCTGTCTAACGATCTCATAAAGCAGCACCGCCGCGGCGGCAGATACATTTAGCGAGTTTATCCGGCCGTTCATTGGTATTCTTACCAGCTTATCGCATTTCTCTTTGACCAGCCTGCCCAGCCCCCTGTTCTCGCCGCCAACAACCAGGGCCAGAGGTCCGGTCAGGTCTGTTTCATACAGGGACTGCCCCCAAGAGAGATCGGCTCCTGCAACCCAGCACCCCTTGCCTTTAATGGCGTCAATAGTCCGAGCCAGGTTTGTCACCCGGCACACGGGGACATGTTCGATCGCTCCGGCCGAGGCCCTGGCCACGCCTGATGTAAGCGACGCGGCGCGGTTTTTGGGGATGATGACACAATGGACCCCAACCGCGTCAGCAGTGCGCAGGACCGCTCCGAGGTTCTGCGGGTCTTCGACACCGTCAAGGAGCAAGAAAAGAGGCACCGCTCCCTTCCGCCAAGCCTTTTCCAGTTCTTCTTCCCAATCGGCATACTCCCAGGCGGCAACCTGAGCTGCAACCCCCTGGTGAACACTGCCGCCGGCCATGTGATCAAGCCACTGTCGCTCCACAAACTGGAGAGGGATGTTGTATTCCCTGGCCATCCCGGCTATCTCGCCGAGCGCGCCACTCAAGGAACCTCTGGCTACCCAGATTTTATTGATTGTTCTCCCCGCCTTCAGGGCCTCGATCACTGGATTCCGGCCGAAAATGCAGTCCATTGGACACCGCCTGACTTTTTTTGGTTATTCGATGCTTCTCTTGACCGCCTGGTTAGCATATCTTAAAAAACGGTAACCGATGTCACCGTGCTTTTTCTGTTCCTCTGCGGATACCAACCGCCATGACCGATCAACGTCCAGATCAGGAAAGAACCTGTCCGCTTCGTAGACCCTGTCGATCTTAGTCACATACGCTTCCGTGCAATACGGTAAGAGCTGCCTGTAAACCGCTTCGCCCCCGATAACGAACACGTCGTCGGGCGGGTATCTCCCCAGCTCCTGAAAGAGCCGGGGCAAGGATGAACAGGCGATGATCCCGGCTGCCTCCTCCCCGCCATGCGCGGCCGCTTTCGTACTTAGCACGATGTTGATCCGGCCCGCCAAAGGGCGCCTGCCCGGCAACGATTCAAAGGTCTGCCGGCCCATGACCACCACCCTGCCTATGGTCAACTGCCTGAACCGCTGCATGTCTTCCGGGATCCTCTCCAGCAGGGACCCTTTAAAGCCGATTCCCCAATTCATATCTACCGCCACAATCGCTTTCATCGCCTGATCCTATTGTTCTCCTCCAGCCAGGGATTATATGGCTACCGGTATGTTTTTTATCTGCGGCCCGGTCTGATACCCCTCCAGAACGAAATCATCCGGAGAAAATTCATAAAAGTTTTTCTTGCGAGGATTGATCAAAAGCTTTGGAGCCGGGTAAGGAGTCCTGCCGATCAGTTCCTTGACCAGGGGAACGTGCCGGTCGTAGATATGGGCATCAGCAATGACGTGGACCAGTTCCCCGACCTCCAGGTCACTGGAGCGGGCCAGCATATGAATCAGCGCTGCATACTGGCATACATTCCAGTTGTTGGCCACCAGGACGTCCTGCGACCGCTGGTTGAGGATGGCGTTGAGCTTTTGGCCCGTGACGTTAAAAGTTATGCCGTAGGCGCAGGGGTACAGGTTCATTTCATGCAGGTCCGCGTGGTTGTACATGTTGACGATTATCCTGCGGCTGTATGGGTTATGTTTCAAATCATAAAGCACCCTGTCCACCTGGTCGAATTCGCCTTCCGGATACCGGTGCTTGATGCCCAATTGATACCCGTAAGCCTTGCCGATCGATCCGTCTTCATTTGCCCAGCTGTCCCAGATATGGCTGTTAAGATCCTTGATGTTATTGGACTTTTTTTGCCAGATCCATAGTATTTCATCAATCGCCGCTTTAAGGTTGGTCGGTCTTAAGGTTATAATCGGGAATTCTTCTTCCAGGTTATACCTGTTAATAACGCCAAACCTTTTTATGGTATGGGCCGGTGTGCCGTCCGGCCATCTGGCCCTTACCTTTTCTTTTTCTGAGGGGTAACCGTTTTCAAGTATGTCCCTGCACATTGAAATGAAGATTTCATCGGCTTTGCTCACAGCAGCATACCTCGCTTGGCTTTTTAGGCTTTTTATCAGTCTTGTATCTGTTGGCCTTATTCAGTCAAGACTCGTTTTTATCTCTCCGTCCCCGATTGTATCAAATGCGCCAAACAAATACTCCAACAACTGGCCGATCCTATCTTCCCGCCGCAGTAAAAACAGGTAGCCCAGCAAGGCCTCGAAACCTGTGCTCAGCCGGTATTCGACCACCCCGGAGCTTTTGGGGTAATGCCCTGTTTTGCTGTTGCGGCCTCGCCTGGCTACGTCTTTTTCTTCTTCGCTGAGTACGGACTCCAGCCGGTGCAAGAAATCGGCCTGCTTGGCTGCTCTCACCAGTCCGGAGGCTTCTTCATGGAGCCTTTTTGCTTTGCTCAATCCTTTATCGATCAGGTAAATCCTCACATACAGCTCGTAAACGGCATCGCCAACATAAGCCAGAACCGCGGGCGAAAGCTGGCGAGGGTCTTGGCCCGGGTATCTCCACAACTCTGTTTTCCTCCTTAATTTAGTTAGCAATTTACCGGTATCTCCAGCGCACGCCCTGCGGCGTGTCCTCCAGCACTATGCCCAGTCGCTTGAGCTCTTCGCGGATTTTGTCGGAGGTTCGGTAGTCCTTATTAGCCCGGGCTTCCTGGCGCAAATCTATAATCAACTCAACCAGCTTTTCGGCAAGATCCGGCTCGCGTTTTTCGCCGACGTCCACCCTGAGTCCCAGGACCCCGATCAACTCGGCAAATGCTTCTTTGCCGCATTTCAGCACTTCCAGGGCCCCGGGAGAAGCCGCGGCTTGCGCCGCAGCGGTATTCAGCGTGCGAGCCAGGTCAAACAGGGCGGCAATGGCCAGGGCAGTGTTAAAGTCATCGTTCATCGCTTCGTAAAACCTGCGGCGCGCCGTATGCACTTCATCGGGCATCTGCCCGGCGCAAACCGGACCCGGCTTCATTTGGGGCGGTTCCGCGTCCCCGGCGGCCTCACGGCAAAGCCGGTATGCATTCCGCAACCGTTCAAAACTCCTTTGTGCCGTCTCCAGTTTTTCATCGTCAAAATCAAGCGGGCTCCGGTAATGCGTGGACAGCAGGTAAAACCTGACCACTTCGGGCGCGTATTTATTCAAGATGTCGCGCAGGAGAAAGAAGTTGCCCAGTGATTTGGACATTTTTTCTTCATTGACGGTAATGAACCCGTTATGCAGCCAGTATTTGGCCATCGGAACGCCGTGCAGGGCTTCCGACTGCGCTATTTCGTTCTCATGATGAGGGAAAATCAGGTCGCAGCCGCCCGCATGAATGTCAAAACTGCTGCCAAGGTACTTGTGGGACATGGCGGAACACTCAATGTGCCATCCCGGTCTTCCCGGTCCCCACGGGCTTTCCCACCACGGTTCACCCGGCTTTGACCGCTTCCACAACGCAAAGTCTGCCGGGTGCCCTTTTCTTTCATCGACTTCTACCCTGGCTCCGGCCATCAGTTCCTCAAGCGTGCGCGAAGACAGTTTCCCGTATTCTTTAAAGCGTGTGACAGCAAAGTAGACGTCACCATCGATTTCGTAAGCATAGCCCTGTTGAAAAAGGCCTTCGATAAACCTTATGATGTCGTCCATGTGCTCGCTGACCCTGGGGTGTACCGTGGCCCTTTTGACCATCAGGGAGTCGGCGTCTTTATAGTACTCACGGACATAGCGCTCCGCCAGTTCGCCGGGCGGAACGTTTTCTTCCCGGGCTCGCTTGATGATCTTGTCGTCGACGTCCGTAAAGTTCTGAACATATGTTACCTGGTAACCTAAATGCTCCAGGTAACGCCTGACGGTATCGAACACCACAAGCGGCCGGGCATTCCCCAGATGGATCAGGTTGTAGGTCGTCGGCCCGCACACATACATCCGCACTTTCCCCGGCTCAAGCGGGACGAAGACCTCCTTTTGCCCGGTGAGGGTGTTGAATACTTTAAGTACATTATCGTTCACCTGCGCCACTCCTTGTCTGCCGTTTGCCATTTTTTGCGGTCTGGCTGGCTGCAATTGTTACGCCTTTAATCGCCAGCGCCCGCCCGTTCCAGCGCTCTGGCCATGCGCCGCAAGACCAGCTCTTTGCCCAGCACGGGAATCAGGTATATAAGCTCGGGACCATGCATTCGCCCGGTCAGGGCGACCCTGATCGGCAGGTATACTTGTCTTCCGCCCAGTTTCAGTTCTCTGGCGATGCTTTTCAACATTTGCTTGGTGGTTTCCGGTGTGAGCTCGTCAAGGCTGTTGAGTTTTTCCCGGAACGAATCGGCAACCGCCAAAAAGGTTTCTTCCCGCAATAAGGCCCCGGCTTCGTCGCTTTCGATGGCGACATCTTCGCCGGACAGGATATCCAGATGACTTACTATTTCGCTGACGGCGCCCAGGTGTTCCTGCCAGGCAGTTATCACCAGTTCGGCCCATTTCATTTCTTTATCGGTCGGGGCCTCGGAAAGGTAACCCGCCTTTTGCAGGCACGGCACAGCCAGGCGGGCAATTCTCTCGGCCGGACTCTTCCTGATATATACGCCGTTCATCCAGCGCAGCTTTTCTAGGTCAAAAACCGCGGGGTTCTTGGCCACCCTGTCTAAGGAAAACCGGGCTACCAGTTCGTCCAGGTCCATGATTTCTTCTTCCCCGCCGGGAGACCATCCCAACAGCGCCAAAAAGTTGACCAGGGCCTCAGGCAGGTATCCCAGTTCTCTATACTGCACGAGGGAAGTGGCGCCGTGCCTCTTGCTCATTTTGGCCCGGTCATCCCCCAGGATCAGGGAAATGTGGGCGAATTGCGGCAGCGGAAAGCCAAGGGCTTCATACAGCAAAAGCTGCCGGGGGGTGTTGGACAAGTGTTCTTCGGCCCTGATGACATGGCTGATCTTCATCAGGGCGTCATCGACGACGACTGCATAGTTATATGTAGGGATGCCATCCGATTTGACGATGACAAAATCTCCTATCCCGCCGCTTTCAAAAACAACCCTGCCACGCACCAGGTCATCTACCGCGATGTCTTTGCCAGCCGGCACCCGAAACCTGATGGTTGGTGCGCGCCCTTCCCGTTCGTATCGTTCTTTTTCCCGGGGCGTCAGGAGAAAACACTTGCCGTTGTACCGGGGAAGCTCGCCTCGGTCCATGAATTCTTTCCTTTGTTTCTCGAGTTCTTCCTCCGTGCAGTAGCAGGGATAGGCTTTGCCTTCGGCCAAAAGCTTTTCCGTAAACCGGCGGTAGATCGGTAGCCGTTCCGTCTGTCGATACGGCCCGTACGCGCCGCCCACGTCAGGCCCCTCATCCCAGGCGATCCCAAGCCACTTCAAGGACTCCAGGATGTTTGTCTCGGACTCCCGGCTGGACCTTTCCAGGTCGGTGTCTTCAATGCGGATGATGAATTTCCCGTTCTTGTTCCTGGCAAACAGAAAGTTAAACAAGGCGGATCGCGCTCCCCCAATGTGCAGCGGTCCGGTTGGGCTGGGCGCGAATCGTACGCGTACCTCTTCCATGGTTGTCAATTATCCTCCCCGGTATATGTCGTTTTTGGCCGTTGCCAGGGGGCCTTCTTTTTCACCAGGCAAACGGCATAGGCAGCAATCCCCTCTTGCCGGCCGGTAAAACCAAGCCCCTCGGTGGTGGTGGCTTTCACGCCTACCTGTTCAGGTTTCAGGCCGATAAGCGCAGCTATTTTTTGGCGCATCTCTTCCCGGTAAGGCGCAATCTTCGGGGCCTGAGCCACCACCGTGCAGTCAATGTTGTGGCAGGTGTAGCCGTGTTCTTGAAGCAAGCCGGCAACCCTCTGCAGCAGAATTGCGCTGTCAATATCCTTATAGCGCCACTCGCTATCCGGGAAATGCTCGCCGATGTCGCCAAGCGCGGCCGCGCCCAACAGAGCGTCCATCACGGCATGCAGCAGCACGTCCGCGTCCGAATGGCCCTCCAGTCCTTTTTCAAAAGGAACGGTCACGCCTCCCAGGACCAAACGGCGACCTTCAACAAGCCTGTGAACGTCAAACCCGAACCCCACGCGCATCTATTTCACCTTCAACATTTCTTTAATGAAAAACAGGTCATCGGGAGTCGTGACTTTGATGTTCAAATACTCTCCCTCCACCATGAACACTTTCTCGCCCAGCCTTTCTACCAGCGACGCGTCGTCTGTCCCTCGCCACCCTTCGATTTCAGCCTGTTCATAAGCCCTCACGATCAGATCCCGTCGAAAAGCTTGAGGGGTCTGTACCTGCCATACCGTGCTCCGATCCGGGGTGGTCTGGACAGCCATATCGGGGCCGATGATCTTGACGGTGTCTTTAACCGGCACTCCCGCCACGGCAGCCCCCTTTTCGAACGCAGCCCGCAGCACTCTGGTGATGGTCGACGGTGAGACCAGCGGCCTGACGCCATCGTGAACAGCCACCCATTCCACGTCTGAGCCGAGAAGAAGCAACCCTTGCCGGACTGAGTCCTGCCGTTCCGCCCCACCGGCAATTATCGCCTGCACCTTGCGGTAACCGTACTTGTCCACTATCTCCTCCCGGCAGTAGGCAATATCGCCGGGCCGAACAATAAGCACGATCCCTTCAATAAGAGGATGGGTTTGGAATGCCTCCAGGGTATAAGATAAAAGGGGGCGGCCGTTTACCTCAAGATAAGGCTTACTGACTGTCCCCCCCATTCTTTTGCCCTGGCCTGCGCACGGTATCAAAGCTGTCGCCTTAGCCAATGGCGTCCACCTCATACAACGTCCTGTTGTCGTTGTATTTTGGTTTGGCGAAAATCATCCGCCCGGCCGCGGTTTGCAGAACGCTGGTGACGATCACGTGAATCGTCTGGTTGATATATTTTTTACCCTGCTCAACGACGATCATCGTCCCATCATCAAGGTACCCGATACCCTGTTTGGACTCCTTGCCGTCCTTGATGATCTGAACTATCATCTCTTCGCCGGGCAGGAAGACCGGTTTCAGGGCGTTGGCCAGTTCGTTGATGTTAAGCACTTTGACGCCTTGAAGTTCAGCCACCTTGTTAAGGTTGTAGTCGTTGGTCAGCACTACGCCGTTGATCACCTGCGCCAGCCTGACCAGCTTGCTGTCCACTTCGCCGATCTCCGGGAAATCGCGTTCATCAATCTGCACCATGACATCAAGCTCTTTCCTGATTTTGTTCAGAATATCCAGCCCGCGCCTGCCGCGGTTCCTTTTCAGTACATCGGATGAATCGGCGATGTGACGCAGTTCTTCCAGTACAAAGGACGGTATAACCAATATCCCATCGATGAACCCGCTCTTGCAGATGTCGGCGATCCGCCCGTCAATAATTACGCTAGTGTCCAATATTTTGTAATAACACGGCGGTTTAGCTTCGGTCTTGCTCAAGGGTTTATCCTTGTCCTTCCCGATTTTAGGAAAAATGGGGAAAACGCCCAGGAGCTCATCCTTCTTTTTCAGGCCGATACTCATCCCCAGATAGCCGAAAAGTATGCTAACCGCGACCGGTACATAATTGCCCACCAATGGTATCCTGGCAAAGGTCGACCCCAACAGGCTCGCAATAATAAGTCCAACAATCAGGCCTATCGCCGCCCCAATCAAATCGCTCAGAGGCATTTTTTGCAGCTTGCCTTCCACCCAATCCGTGGTTTTAACCACCCAGGCAATCAAATGGGGAGCAACGCTATAGCCTATCAAACCGGCCAACACGCCGGGGAAAACGGTAAGAGCCAACCTGATTTCCAGGTTCGCGAGGATCAACCACCTGCTGTGGGTTAAAGCATAACCGAAGTAAATACCGCCGCTCAGAAAACATAGCCCAATAAATATCCTCATTACCTTTTTGACCATTGTTTCACCTCCTTGTTTCCTATCCTGCCGCAGCTGTTGCAACCCTACTGTCCGTTCCCATATATTATAAGTGAGGTCCCGCAATAAGGCAAGATAATGCTCCAATTATTTACATCGTTTCGTGCCGGTCGCCTAAGCCATGTATTCTTCCAATAGGCTTATGATGTTCTCCTCTTTGCTGTCCCGGGCTAGAACCAGTTCGCTGATCAGGATTTGTCTGGCATTATCCAGCATTTTCTTTTCGCCGGTTGAAAGCCCCTTCTCTTTGTCCCGGGCCGAGAGGTTCCTTACAACTTCCGCCAGTTCAAAAACATTCCCACTCTTTATTTTTTCCAGGTTCGAGCGGTATCTCCTGTTCCAGTTGGCTGACATTGCCGATGTTTTTTCCCGCAAGATCGTCAAAACCCTTTCCACTCCGTCCTCGTCTATCACTTTGCGCAAGCCGATTTCCGAAACGTTGGACGTCGGCACCATCACCCGCATTTCTCCTATCGGCATGCGCATCACATAATAGCGCCTCTTTTCGCCAAGGATTTCCTTTTCCTCAATAGACTCAATTATTCCCGCCCCGTGCATGGGATACACTATTTTATCCCCTATTTTAAACAAATAATCACCCCCGTGTAGAGGTTGCTGGTGCTGGTATCATTGTAACAAATCAATTTTCCAATGTCAAAGGTTTAATATTATATCACAGCATAAAAATTATAGTCAATATTTTTTGTCCACTTTTTTTCCGTTTTTCCCCCATTTGGCAATTTGCCTGCTAAGCCCTTCTTGACGTACCGGCCCGGGCGCTGGTTTGAATTGACAGGACAAAAGATTTATAAGTATAATAACACTAGCATATTGTCGCGTAAAGCAAAGGAAGTGTTTTTAATGCCCGAACTTCATTGCGGGGATTTTCAACAAACCGTTTCAAACTTTCTCCTGCGGCATCAAAGCATCCTTGATTTACTTTCCAAATCTTTTGAAAGTATGGCCCGGGTTAACAGGGCTATCACCAAAAGCGTAACCACCTGCGGCTGCCTGAGAGTTCACGCTGAAAAGAAACCGCTCCCTCAGGAAGCAAGCCTCCAGGACTTAAAAGAACTTTTCTCTTCTCACCTCGAAGGTCAATTATGTGAAAACTGCCGAGAAATAATCATCAACGAAATGGGCAAAAACCTCTTTTATTTCACCGCCCTGTGCGACACGCTGGGCATCAGCCTCCAGGAAGTGCTGGAACAAGAAAACAGCAAGGTGATGACTCTCGGCAAGTTTAATATGACCTGACCCGTACATAATAGCCCCCCTGATGAACACATCCGGGGGGCTTTAATTTTTGTTGGAGTTGCCGCTCTATTTTAACGCTGCTTCCATGGCTTCACCGACCGTCCGGACACCGAAGACCTCAATCCCTTCTGGCGCCGCATCCTTAAATGAGCGGGCCGGGGCCAGGCAACGCCTGAAACCCATCTTTTTCGCCTCCTGCAGGCGCTGCGCCATGTTCTGGACACTCCTTACCTCACCAGTGAGGCCAACCTCCCCCATCACTACCAGGTCGGCAATGCATGGCCTGTTTTTAAAGCTCGAGGCCAAAGCAATGGCAATGCCCAGATCAACGGCCGGCTCCTGGATCCTTATCCCGCCAACAATATTTACATAGGCGTCCTGACCTGCCAGTTCCAGGCCAAACCTCTTTTCCAGGATGGCAATGATCAGATTGACACGGTTAAAATCCGCTCCTGCGGTCACCCGGCGCGGCTGACCAAAAGACGACCGGCTTACCAGGGCCTGTATTTCTACCAGCACGGGGCGTGAACCCTCCATGCAGGCCGTGACTACCGAACCCGGCGAGCAGAAAGACCGCTCCGCCAAAAAAGCCTGGGACGGGTTTATCACCTCCGTCAGTCCACTGTTGCCCATTTCAAACACGCCAAGTTCGGCAGTAGACCCGAAGCGGTTCTTGTTAGCCCGCAGGACCCTGTACTGGTACTGGCGCTCCCCTTCAAAGTACAAGACCGTGTCGACCATGTGCTCCAGTGCTCTCGGGCCGGCAACAAGGCCGTCCTTTGTAACATGCCCCACCATAACGATTGGGATGTGCAGGTTCTTGGCTAAATGCAGGAGGCGTGCCGCCGCTTCCCTGATCTGTCCGATGCTGCCCGGAGCCGCATAAGCTTCGGCTGTGTACACTGTTTGAATGGAGTCTACCACCACCAGGGCGGGGAGCAGTTTCCTTACTTCCTCCTCAATCGCCTCCAGGTCTGTTTCCGGCCAGACCAGAAGCCCGGACTCTCCAAGTCCCATCCGAGCGGCCCGAAGTTTTATCTGCTGGGCCGACTCCTCGCCCGAAACGAAGAGCACCGTTTTTCCCTGCCCCGCGATATGCGCCGCCGCCTGCATCAGCAGCGTCGACTTGCCGATGCCGGGATCCCCCGCCAGCAGGACGAGCGTGCCCGGAACCAATCCTCCTCCCAGGACCCGGTTAAATTCGCTCATTCCCATGTCAAGCCGTTCCGTCTCCAACGGCCTGACCTCCGACAGCGGCCTTGGACCCACACCGCCGTCTTCGCCGGCCACCCGGCCTTTCGTTTTCCGTTCAAGCTCTTCCTCCAAACTGTTCCAGTTCCCACACTCCGGGCATCTTCCCAGCCAGCGCAATGATTCAAAGCCGCACTGCCGGCAGACATACCTGCTCTTTTGTTTTGCCAATGGGCATACCCCGATTCATTATCATCTCATCGATTATCTCGATAACTCGGCCGCACACAGCCTTTTTCTAATCCCGTCAAGCCACAGGACTGGCCGCTTTGATCACAATTTCGCCGTCTTGAGCATCGACGATTGCCCGCTCCCCTTTACGGAACGTAGCCCGCAACATCTCTTCGGACAACCGGTCTTCCACCAGGTTTTGAATGGCCCGGCGCAACGGCCTTGCTCCGAAGGTCGGATTGTATCCTTCCTTGATGATGAGATCTTTGGCGGCGTCGGTCACCTGAATGTGAACGTCCTGCTCGGCGAGCCGCTTAATGAGGTTGTTAACCATCAGGGTGACAATCTGTTTGAGATGTTCCTGGTTCAAAGGATGGAACACGATGATGTCTTCGACCCTGTTTAGGAATTCCGGGCGGAAGGCTTTTTTGATCTCTTCCATAATCTTGTTCTTCATCCGTTTATATTCGTCTTTTTCCGTATCTCCGGCCGTAAACCCTACGGTGGCCTCTTTTTTCAAGGTCGTCGCTCCAACGTTCGAAGTCATAATGATCACGGTGTTGCGGAAATTGACCGTGCGTCCCTTGGCGTCGGTCAACCGACCGTCTTCCATCACCTGCAGCAGGGTATTGAAGACATCGCTGTGGGCCTTCTCAATTTCATCCAGCAAAACGACTGAATAGGGCCTGCGTCTGACCGCTTCCGTCAGCTGGCCGCCCTCGTCGTAGCCCACATAACCCGGAGGCGCTCCAATCAGCCTGGCCACAGCATGCTTTTCCATGTATTCCGACATGTCAAGCCTGATCATGGCGTCTTCGTCGCCAAACAGTATTTCGGCCAGCGCTTTGGCGACTTCAGTTTTGCCGACCCCGGTAGGTCCGGCAAAAATAAACGATCCAATGGGGCGTTTGGGGTCTTTCAGGCCGGCTCTGGCCCTCCGTATCGCGCTGGAAATCGCTTTGATGGCCTCGTCCTGGCCCACGATTCTCTGGTGGAGGATTTCTTCCATTTTCAAGAGCCGTTCCGACTCTTCCTGGGCCAACCTTTGCACCGGGATGCCCGTCCAGCTAGACACCACGTGGGCAATGTCGTCTTCGGTCACAAACTGAATCTCCTTATTCTTTTCCTGCTCCCATGCAGCCTTTATTTCTTCCAATTCCCGGCGGGCTTTTTGTTCCGCATCGCGCAGCTCAGCCGCTTTCTCATATTCCTGGGCCATGATGGCCGCCTCTTTTTCCTTGCTCAGGTTTTCGATGTTCAATTCCATGGTGCGAATATCGGGAGGACAGGTATGCACCTTCAGCCTGACCCTCGAAGCCGCTTCGTCAACCAGGTCTATCGCTTTATCGGGCAAAAAACGATCAGTGATGTAGCGATCGGAGAATTCCACAGCAGCCTTGATGGCTTCATCCGTTATCTTGACCCGGTGATGTGCTTCGTACAGGTCCCTCAGGCCCATCAGGATTGCCACCGTTTCCTCTTTGGTCGGTTCGGCGACCATAATCGGCTGAAACCGCCTTTCCAGCGCCGGGTCTTTCTCCACATGCTTCCGGTACTCGTCCAAGGTTGTTGCACCTATGGCCTGCATTTCTCCCCGGGCCAGAGCCGGTTTGAGAATGTTGGAGGCGTCTATGGCCCCCTCGGCGGCACCCGCTCCGATCAGGGTATGCATCTCATCGATAAAAACGATCACATTCCCGGCCACCTTGATTTCTTCCATCACTCTTTTCAGCCGTTCCTCAAAATCGCCGCGGTATTTGGAGCCTGCAACCAGAGCAGCCATATCCAACGCCACAACCCTCTTGCCCTTGATCGTTTCGGGAACCTGTCCCTTTTCGATGCGCTGGGCCAACCCTTCGACAATGGCCGTCTTACCCACGCCCGGCTCACCAATGAGTACCGGGTTGTTTTTCGTTCGCCGGCTAAGCACCTGGATGACCCTTTCAATTTCCTTGTCGCGTCCGATAACCGGGTCTATCTTGCCTTCCTGCGCGAGGCGGGTAAGGTCGCGGCCATATTCGTTAAGGCTGGGGGTCTGGTTGTTCCTGTTGGCTCCCTTTTTCCCGCTCACATTGTTGTTTACCGGCGACGGGGACCCTCCCAACAACGCAAGGACCTGCTTGCGGATGGCATCCGCCGAAACCCCAAGGTCCGACAGCACCTGGGCAGCGACGCCTTCCCCTTCTCTGACTAAACCCAACAGGAGATGCTCCGTACCGACGTAGTTGACCCCCCACTTCTGGGCTTCGTCATTGGCCAGCTCAAACACCTTTTTTACCCTCGGAGTGATGCCAATCTCATCCGGGGCTTCCCTGCCTGGTGCGACAAGGTCTTTGACAGCCTTCCTTACCGTGTTCAGGTCCAAGCCAAGATTGATGAGAGTCTTGGCCCCTATTCCTTCGCTCTCTCTGATCAGACCGAGCAGCAAATGTTCGGTACCAACCGCGGGATGCCCTAACGCCTTTGCCTCTTCCCGGGCCAAATATACCACATGCTGAGCACGTTGAGTGAATCTCGCAAACATTTTTATCCCCTCTTTCCGTTTAGCTTTTCTTTAAACAGTTTTGCTCTGACCGCATCCCTTTCCGCAGCTTCCATCTCTTTTCCCGCAAAGCTCTGCAAGAAGCCAGGCTGGGAGGAAACCATCAGCTCATTCAGTTCTCTTACGCCAAGACCAATTTTCAGCAACCCCAGGCTAACTCCCAGCCGGATATCAGACATCAAGTTTAGGGCTTCCTGGGAGCTCAAGGTCGCTGCGTTCGTCAAGATTCCATAGGCCCTTCCAACCCGGTCTTCCACCTGTAGGGGCGTTTCTTTGAGCAGTATGCGCCTGGTCTCTTCTTCCTTTTCAATGATCTGCCTGGTAACCGAGGCCAGGTTTTGGATTATTTCCGTTTCTTTCTGGCCGAGGGTTATCTGGTTGGATACCTGAAATATATGCCCCGTAGCCTCTGTCCCTTCGCCGTACAAGCCTCTGACCACCAGCCCCAATTGTCCAAGGGCGCTGAAAATCCTGGGCGCCTGCCTGGTGGCCGTGAGGGCCGGCAGGTGAACCATCACGCTGGCCCGCAAGCCTGTTCCCACATTGGTGGGGCAGCAGGTCAAATATCCCCTTTCCTCGTCAAAGGCATATTCCAGGCGGCTTTCCAGCAGATCGTCGATCCGATCGGCTTTTTCCCAGGCCTTTTCCAGCTGCAGTCCCGCTAAGATTACCTGGATCCTGATGTGGTCCTCTTCATTAATCATAATGCTTACTGCTTCGTTCTCGCTGATTACAAGACCCTTGTTGGGTCTGTTTTCCGTATGTTCCCGACTGATAAGGTGCTTTTCGAGTAGTATCTGTTTTTGCAAGGGAGGCAATTCATCCATCCTGCAAAAATGCAGCTTGTCCTGCCCTTGCAGTTCTATTGACTCAGCTGCCTTCTTAACTCGTTCCAAAACCGCATGGCTGCCGGTTTCATTCTGAAAAGGCGGCATGGGAAGTTTTTCGAGGTTGCGGGCCAGCCTGATCCGCGAGCTGATAACTATGTCATGGTGGGGTCCATCCCCGCTGGTCCAGCTGCTGGCAGGGCTGGATACGATTTTTTCAATCATCTTCCCTCACCTCTGACCATTTTCTCTTCCAGTTCCTTAATCCGGTCGCGAATTTGTGCGGCCTCTTCATACCTTTCATTTTCAACCGCCCGCTTCAGGTTGGTTTTGAGTTCTTCCATCTCTCTTTTTATGACGACCGCATATCCNAGGCGCCTCGGCACCTTGCCGGTATGCCGGCTGGTGCCGTGGATTTTCCGCAGGATGGGCTCAAGGCGCGCGGCAAAATGCCTGTAGCATTCGCTGCAGCCCACATACCCGGTTTCCCCGATTTGGCGGTATGANTTTAAACAGTTGGGGCAATTGCTGTCAGCTTCCCATTTGTCAAAGCCGACCTGCTGCGTCAGAAACCCCAACAAGTTGCTAAGGTTATGCATAGGAAACTGCGGGAAACCCACATTTATCTTCATTTCTTGCGCGCACTGCTCGCAAAGATGGGTCTCACGCTTTTCGCCGTTGATTATCTGGGTGATGTGTACATTGGCCGGCTTCTGGTGACACCGCTGGCATTCCATTATATAGCGCCTCCTTTAAAGATCGATGCGGCTTAAAGCCGCCAAAGCGGACTGCAGTATCCGCGCCCGGATGATGTCGCGTTCGGGCAAGTCAAGCTGCAAGGTGGCACGATCAATGGCCGCTCTCAAAATATGGTATTCGCGCGCCGTGATGATCTGTTCCTCCTTCAAGCGCCCCAGCAGGCCTTCTGCCTCCCACTGGTCTATTTCCATGCCGATGCGTTCGACAATGTCCTGGATTGCTGAACCATTGCCAGACCAGGAAAGCTTTATTATTTTCAGATACCCGCCCCCTCCCCTGCGGCTCTCGACAAGGTAGCCCTGAGCGGGAGTAAACCGGGTACTCAGCACATAATTAATCTGCGACGGGACGCATTGAAACACCTCCGCCAGCTCGCTGCGCTGGATTTCAACGAAATCGTGCCTTTCAAGAAGTCTTTTAATATAATTCTCTATCCGTTGAGACAAACTCATCCCTTTCTCAGCCCTTTCTCCAACTTCTACACTTGACCTTTGCTGACCTTTCGATAATATTATACCAGATTGCCGCCAAAAACAATCAACTTTTTTATGCTTTATATTCTTTCATTATCCCTGTTTTTTAACCGCAACCCCCAAATTATTTAACCTTTCCTCACCTTTTCTCGGGTTCGCTTTTTTTTGCTTTTTAGGCAGGACTTTTCATTCTTCCGCAGAATAAAATACATGGCGCTCATAATTGATGAGTTGTGGGGGTGCTGGCCATGCAAATTAATGGTTCGCGGGAACTGTTGTTGAAATTCAAAGACATTTCACCATATATCAATCTAATTCTGGAAGAAGATATCGGCATTTTTGTTTATGACCCGCATGAACTATTGTGCTATATACCAAGCTCAAGCATCAACCTTGGGATTAAAGAGGGCGCCCCGGTACTCGAAGGGACAATACCGGACCGCTGCATGAAAAGCGGCAAGCGAATTGTAACCATTGTCAGCAAAGAAAAATCCAGGCTTGGCATTCCCTATTTAAGCTGCGCAACGCCGGTGTTCGAAGGAACAAAGGTCATCGGGTGCATCATCACCAATCAAAATTTGAACGTTTACAGCAATGTTTATGAAATATCACAGTGGCTTAGCCATTCTTCGCAGGACCTCCTCGCTTCCATGGAAGAAATCTCCGCTCAAGCGCAACAGTTGAACGAGGCCACGCAGACGCTGGACGAGCTTGGCCAGGCCATCAGCAAGGAAATAATGGCCACCAATCGGATTATTGACTTCATTAATAAAATCATCAAGCAAACCAACCTGCTTGGGTTGAATGCTGCAATTGAGGCTTCCCGCCTGGGAAGCCTGGGACAAGGCTTTGGGGTAGTAGCTAAAGAAATACGCAAACTGGCCCAGGAAAGTGCCAGTTCGATACAAGAAATCACCGATTCCATTGTGCAGATCCAGGTGAGGACCTGCGGGTTTTCCAGGCAAATCAACCAAATACAACAGGCCATGGAAAAATTAGCTGCCGTCGCAGAAGAAGTGACTGCGGCCAGCCATCTGTTGTCGGAAACAGCCAATAATTTGGCCGGGATTGCAGGAAGCATGTATAGCATAACCGAGTAATAAAGCGAGTCGCCGGATATAAATGTTTGCAGAAATTAAAAAGGAGGGGGGAACCGCCCCTCTTTTTATGCCCAACACCATGTATTGATTATCATGAACATGCGTCGTGCCTGAGCATGCCTCCCCGTTATGCGCTTTTGCTCGAATTCATGTAAGCGGTCATCACTTTCCGGCGAATTCGTTGAATGGCGTTATCTACCGCTTTGGCCTGGATCTCAAGAATCGAGGTTATTTCCCGATAACTCCGTCCCTCGATACGCAACAAGAGCACTTTAAGTTCCAGATTGGTCAATTCCTGGCGCAAGAAATTCATTAGTTCCTGTAGCCCTTCTCTGGCAAGCAGGGCTGCTTCGGGAGTATCTTTTTCATTTTTCATGAAATTTTCTCCACAATAGTATTCTGAACCGTAACGGATGTTCTCTTCCTCCACATAGGCGTAAATCGGGATGGCATCATTGAGTATCTGCCTTTTTTTCCGGTTCGATCGGCTTACAACTGAATCAAGTTCTCTTTTGATGCATAGGAAAGCAAAATTGCGAAACTTCACTTTGGTGGTTGAGTCATATGCCCTAACAGCTTCCAACAGACCTATCGTCGCTTCCTGCAGCAGGTCCTGCTGGTCCCCGTCCTTCAAGTAGTATTTTTGGCAAACGTATCTGATAAACCCGCGATAAATATATAGCAGCCTTTCTAAGGCTTCGTTATTGCCGCGCTGTGCGCTTAACACCAATTCTTCCTCACTCGCGCAGACAGACAGCCCGCTCATCTCTCGCCCTCCCCCCTAATTGTTCTTTTTATGGTAACAAATTATCATAATTTGACATATTTTTCATCCTGCATATTTCCTATTCTATTGGGTCTATAGTCCTATTTAATAGTTTTTCTCGTGTTATTTCCGCTTTTCTCACTTTTTATTTTTGTCGACATATTTTTAAACATTTTCCTACCAACGTAAGATTTTGATTAACAGATAAGTATGACTGCTCAACAGCCAAATGAACGGCAAAAAAATATCCCAGCCGAAGCTGGGTTTTTATCATCTGGCTCCCCGAGCAGGATTCGAACCTGCAACCTACCGGTTAACAGCCGGTTGCTCTACCGTTGAGCTATCGAGGATTGAACAACCGCAACAGATATATTATCACAGCCGCTTTCACCTGTCAATAAACTTAGGGCCCTGTTTCGATACGCCCCTGGAATATTTGCTCCTGCTCAATTTTCTTTACCAGTTCCCGCGCAAAGTCCCCAAGGTCGCTTTCGGCGAAAGACTTCATCGTCCCCGCGCAAACGGTACCGATAGCCACGTCTATCCAGTCATCTGGAATCTGCATTTCCCGCAATAGCTTTTTGAGGTTTACCGCGGTCCTGATGGCCTCTGTAGAAGCGAGAGTATTTATTCTTTCAACGAGGCTTGAATCACCTTGTTCAACCCGCCCCAGGCCCGCAAGCTGCCTTTTTATCAAACCATATTTTTCTTCATCAAAGCAATCAACCACGACAATTCCCGGAGCGCCTCCCGAGATCGAACCAGCATGACCGATTATTTTGGCATCATAAATGAAAATTTCTTGTCGACGCCGGCGCAATTCGGGCGAGATATAACCGGAGGTTGCCATGTTAAGTATTATTGCACCAGCTTTAACCAATCCCAACAGCTTTTCCGCCGCTTCTTCAACAGCCTGCTTGGGCAAAACCAGCAGCACCAGGTCGGAATCCGCCGCGCCTTCATACTCGCCGAAAGCCTCGCCGCCGACTTTGTTTGCTACTTCCTGGGCCCTTTTGGGGTTTTGGTCGATGATTTTTTTTCTCGTTCCTCTCGGCAACCTCGAGGCGACCAAGGAGCCCATCCTTCCGGCCCCTATTATTGCCACGCAGTAGTTCATGATCCGCGCGCTCCTTTGGTTCCATCATAATTTATCATTTATCAAGATATTTTACGGTTAATGTAAAAAAGGCTCTCCGTTGAGCCTGCTGAACATGATCTGGAGCGGGTGATGGGAATCGAACCCACGCGACCAGCTTGGAAGGCTGGGGCTCTACCATTGAGCTACACCCGCCCATGGCTCCCCGAGCAGGATTCGAACCTGCAACCTACCGGTTAACAGCCGGTTGCTCTACCGTTGAGCTATCGAGGATTAATTAATTCCTGGCAGCGACATACTCTCCCAGGCCTCAGGGGCCAAGTACCATCTGCGCTGAAGGGCTTAACTGCCGTGTTCGGGATGGGAACGGGTGTTTCCCCT